>Ga0315544_1000109_pt1 | contig 78698 bp, 68 predicted proteins | sample SalMarSW160130MG_2_FD_202543 | JGI IMG/M metagenome (GOLD analysis project Ga0315544, IMG submission 202543) | Salt marsh sediment microbial communities from the Plum Island Ecosystem LTER, Massachusetts, United States - Salt Marsh Sediment SW1601-130 ...
GCAGCATCCGGGCAGTGTCCATAAACTTTAGCCAGCTTACTGTCCCGGTGCAAGGAAGGTATGGCACGTGTTTTTGCAGTCCTGGTACAATTATCGGGCTTAGACGAGTGTCGCGATGCAAGCTTACTAAGTGGTTGAAATTGAGTCATGATGCAGAGACTTTAAAAAGTGCACATGAGCAGTGTCGCGTTACACCCTGACATTGAAACCGGTGAATGAGTCATGGTATACAAAGTGTAAAATGATTACTGGCGGGTATCCTGGTTTATGCATTAGTAGTTATTATAAAAAGAGCAGGCCCGGTTTGCAAAAACCGTGACAAACAACTTACCCATATTGTCCGTGTTAGGTGCTGTTCTATTCAGTCAATTTTCATTGGATTGAAAGGCTTATTTTTTTCCCAAGTCCCTGTTCAATTAATTTATAAAGTGTTGAAAGCTGGATATCTGAATGTCCGTTTTCAATTCTGGAGATAAAGCTCTTTCTAGTCCCTGTACGTTCTGCAAGTTCCTCCTGAGTCATATTGGCATGCTTACGCTCGTCTTTTATAATTTCACCAATGGCAAAAGCTTTTGCTTTTATATCAAAGTCGGTCCTTGATTTAGTTCCGATCTTCCCATATCTTTTTTCGAGATGCTCCTCAAAAGTTGTTATATTCTCATTATTTTTCATGGTCTATTTATTTTTTAATCTAAAATATTCTTCTTTTATTTTCAGTGCTTTGTCGATCTCGGACTGTGGAGTTTTTTGGCTCTTTTTCTGAAATCCATTAAAAAGAACGACAAGGTTACCTGAGTCAAAGCAGCAAAATATTCTATAAATGTTACTTTCGAATTCAATTCTTATCGCATATAATCCATCAGTACCGGAAACGTGTTCAAAAAACTTTGAAGGTATCCGATTTGCCACAGTTACAAGGAACAGCACATAATCGATTTTATCTTGAACTTTTGTGGGTAAAGAATTGAAGAAATCCTCAAAATAGTTCTTAAAGAATATAAGTTTTCGTTGTTGATCCATTGCACAAAGTTAACTAATAATGGAACATTTCCAAAATTCTTGGATAATTGAATTTTATCTTTGTTGAAAATTGTCATCAGAAACTCTGTCAAACGTGCAGTGAGCCAACGAATTGCACCTAACTCGTTATATGTCATCTAAAGGTAGACATATTTTACCATATAAAGCATTATTGTTGACTCGAAGTTGATTTATATGTAACTCGAGTTTCTTGCAGCTCTAATGCACTGAAGGATCCCTAATCCTACACTGCTGGCTAATACTCTCTCTCGTATTCACTAAAGATCATCAAAAGGACTCCTGATCTTCCGAATGCTCTGTATTGTCACATGTTTGTAAATCTCCGTCGTTCGACTGCTCTTGTGTCCCAATAACTCCTGAATATACCTAAGATCCGTTCCAGGCTCCAAAAGATGAGTGGCATAACTGTGACGTAACCCATGAAGAGTTATCGACTTTCTTATCCCGGCTGTCTCACATGCCGCCCTGAATACTTTCTCAAGACTGCTGGCACTGTACCTGCTACCCGGAAACTGACCTTCAAAAAGATACTGCGCCGGCCTGTACCTGCCCCTATATGACCTGACCATCTCAATAACCCTTTCAACAATAACATTTTTCATAATATGCAGCGAGCAAAATATTGATAATCAATAATTGAATATTCAAACGTAATCAAAGCACCGCCCCGTCAATCACATTAGGGAATATCAATATTTCATTGAAATATTAACTGATACAATGCCTATGGATCAACTTTTATAATTCATGCTAAATTAAACAATATTTGGGGAACTGGAGCAGCAAATGTCATCATAAATTTCTATATAATCCCCTCATCTGCCATACTATAATACTCTGCCTCTACTACTATCAAATGATCAAGTAGCTATACATCCATCAGCTTTAATGAATCTTTAATCCTTTTTGTCAGGTTTATATCAGTTTCACTTAGCTGCAGATTACTACCAGGGTAATTTTTTCTAAGCATCTTCTAAAATCCCATGCCAAAACTACTCCAGAGTGTGATTTTCATTTCCTCCCATTTCTTCATGGCAGAATATGCAAAGTTATTCGTGTATGTAGTGACATATTGTTTTGCCTCATCATTTTTACCAGCCTTAATAAGTTCCACAACTTTCTTTTCAACAAACGGAACCTCCTCAAATGCCTTATCCTCAAGTTCTTTAACAGCAGGTTCTATCAATGTTCTTCCATTCCCCCAATTGATTGCTGCAAGCCTGTTGGTTTCACGGAATGACCAGATAGCAGCATCAGGTCTGTATTTATACTGTCCACAAATGCTGAAAGATTCCGGTAACTTAAGAACTCCTGAAAAGATTGGAATTCTTGGACTCAGAGCCGGATTGTCAAATGAGAACCAGGCCACAGCACCGACCTCATCAGGCAGCCAGCTCCGGCATTGGATAATGTGTGAATATGAACACCAGTTTTGTGCGATGCAGTATTTGAAATCGACAATTCCTGGTTTAAGCTCATTAAGTAAAATCTGAAGATCCCTGCTCATCCAGCTACTGACAACAGGTGATTTAATCCTCTCCTCAAACTCATTTCCCTTGTCATCTTTCTTTTTAATAGTGATCAACAGGTCTTTAGTCATGTCCCATTCTGTTCCTTCATAAGTCTCCCTGAAATATCTCATCACATCACGGGGTGATAATTTCTTTTCCGGTTTTACCGAAAAAGGGAGCTCAGTAGCATCAGTAGTAAGGTTAAGCGAAGGAGCCAGTGTGCTTAAAATATAAAATTCACGGGTACCGTAAGCTTTACCAAAAGAACTGATTACTTTCCAGAACTTCATTGGTTCCTTGCCATCCCAATAACCCAGATCTTTAGCTACATTTTGTAAGTCAGTGCTGTACATGAAGCGATCAGGATTATCGAAGTCAATAGTGGATATCCTTGGCATATTGGCTGATACACCAACATGATCATCAGGAATCCTGGCTGCACACCATATTGCTGAAGGTTTTCCCCTGCCTGAACCTGATATTTCAAGTTGCCACACCTCTTTTGGATCGGCAATAGTAATGCATTCCGCATAATCACCGTAACCATACTCTTCAGCAAGCCTGCCTATCAGTGCAATCGCCTCCCTTGATGTTGTACATCGTTGCAATGCAATCTTTTCAAGCTCCTCAATGAAAAATATTCCACTTTTATTCCGGAGTTCTTCCCTGCCTCCAATTGTAGTTTCACCAATAGCAAGTTGTTTCTCATTGAGGCATGGATAAGCAGTATTAAGGAAGGAATATGTCTCTTCAACTTCAGGAATCTCTCCCTTCTTTTCAACCTCCCTCATATCCCAGGAGGCTTCCCCAGGGTCAAGCATACCGGAGTAAACCGAATGCATAGTCCCCTTTTCATATTTAGAGTGAGGAAAGACCTCAAGCCATGTCCGATAACTACCATCGCAAGTGTGAGAAGTAATTACCGAACCATCAGTGGTGGCAAGCCTTCCGACCATGATACTGGTGCAGCTACTTCTATAATACTGATTTGCTTCATCAGTATAAAAGTATTGGGCTTGAGTTAAAATCGACAAGTTCAACAGGAAAATCGATATTAACCAACCGATTGTGCCAATATTTTTTCTCATGTGAATAAAAATTATTATAAAAATTAATCTGCTGGTCATACAGTCGTTACAATGCTTCCAGCACCTCCTTACCTAAAGCCATACTTTCGGGCCTTTTAAGATTATCATATTCCTTCATGTTGGGCATCTGCTGCATTTGTTTGCGTACTTCAGGTTCCATAAGGCCAAAGGTGATCCTGCCCAGAAAAACCTTAAGTTATAAGCTTTTTTGGGTAATAAAAATGCCGTGATTCCCAGAAGTCCAGTTTTAATGAAAGTTCTTTTCTTCATGTTAAAGTGATTATTGGTTTATAATACAAATATAATCTATAACTCCGATCTCACTTTGTTCACCGATTCAACCAGCGCCCGGATATCACAGGGAGAAGTATTATAGTTAGTAATACATGCTCTTATGGTACTTATTCCATTGACCGGGTAGAGCGAGACCCATGCTTCACCTGATCTGATCACTCCATCGCATATTTTTCTTATAAATAAGTGATCAGATTTATGTGTCTCATCTGTAAAACAAATCAGAGGAAGAGGTGTGTTATTCATAACCATCCAGTGGTTCTGCTGAAGGATTTTACGGAGCAGGTTGCCCATCTTCACCTGGTGACCTATAACTTCGGAATAACCATCCCATCCGAAAACCATCATCGACAGGTACAGCTTCAACCCAATAAATCTTCTTGACCACTGAATGGAATGTGTATAAGCATCTGTAATCTGAAGATTTTCCGCATCTTTAGGCATATACTCTGTTGTTATCCTGAAAGTCTTCCCCAGTATATCCCTTTGCTGTGTAATGAACATGCTGGCACTCATAGGTACTGATAACCATTTATGCACATCGAAGGTAACTGAGTCGGCCTTCTCTATGCCTTTTACCCAGGGCCTGGTAACCGGATTCAAAACGGCTGCACCTCCCCATGCAGCATCGATGTGATACCATAATGAGTAGCTCTCGGCAATTGATGCAAGTGCCTTGAGGTCGTCTATTGATCCTGCTCCGGTTGTGCCGGCTGTTCCTATGATCATGAAAGGCAGCAATCCTTCAGACAGATCAGAAGCAATGGTCTTTTCAAGAATATCACTTCGGATCTCACCCTTCTCATTTACAGAAACCGGCCTGACAGAGTTCTTGCCCAACCCTGAGGTCCTTGCAGCTCTCACAACAGAATGGTGAGCTTCGGATGAACAGTAAATAACCGGCCTGCCCTTCACGGAAAATAGGCCTTCATTGGCGAAATCAGGAAACGCATTGTTAAGCGCACAGAGCACAGCTGTGATATTAGCCTCAGCTCCACCTGTGGCGAAGACACCATCTGTCTTACCGGCCGGGAATCCAATCTTTTGCCCGAATTCACTTATAAGATAATTTTCGACCTCCGATGCATAAGGTGAATGGCTCCAGGCAGCCAGTTGAGGATTGTAGGTCGCTGTGATCAGGTCGGCAATAACTGACGGGAAATTTGGCCGGGGATTGAACAATCCGAAATAACGGGGATGCGGGGTATGCACAATATACTTTTTCAGGGCTCCTGTGACCACCCTGACAGCCTCTTTAACATCAGTGGGATGGCTGAAGTCGGCTTTTCTTACAAACTCCTGTATCTCTTCGATATCGAGCGGAGGAGTTACCCTGATTTGTGCTGTATTACCATAGTATTTTTCCAGCTCCGGAAGGAGTATGTTGAGGAGTTCGGCACGTTGTTCCCTTGAAAGATCAAAACTTGTCATTTACCGGATATTGGTGATCTGCTAAGATACATTATTAGCCGGCATTCCCCAATTAATCTGAAATGATCTGCCTCAAGTCAGGGCAGGGAGCGGGGGGCAGAGAGCAGGGGACAGACTTAAAGATCAATAATCTTTAACATCCCCTATTATCACTGATCCATCATAGCAATCAAGTTTAACCACCTCTGATGCTTCCGCAGATAAATCAGAATACTTCGATATGAAGTTTACATCGCCTGTTATGTTAAAATTGTATTTATCATCATAACTGTCAATATCGATGCTTCCTGAACTCTTAACAGTAACCTTCGAATACTTCGATTTTATTTTTAATATACCCGTATTCGCAGCCTCTCAAATGCCGTAACGAATGATTCCTGCAGGACATCTTCCGCATCCATTTTATTGCTGAGAAACCTGATCGCTATATTATACATGGCCTTAGAATATTGTTTGTAGAGCATGAACTGTGCTTTAATATCACCTTCCAGGCATCTGGCGATGATCTGCCTGCTGATATTTGGATCGTTAACAGTCATCTTTTCGTTATATAGACGATACAATTATAATTTGGTTGGAATCCTTCCACAAAAATAATTCAGATTAAAAAAAATAATCCGTTTAAGTTCTTTTTACCATCTTTGATATCAATAAAAACCATAATAATATGAACGCAGATGTAAAAACAGTGAGTTCTCCCCTTCCGGGCAGGATAACATCAGTAGATTTCTTTCGCGGATTTACCATGTTTATGCTGGCTGGTGAGGCTACAAGGCTTTATTCACAGTTACGCAAATTTGACAGTGGTATAGTCCAATTCTTCGGAACCCAGCTAAGTCATCATGAATGGCACGGATTGCACTTCTGGGATCTGATCCAGCCTTTCTTCATGTTTATCGTGGGAGTTGCCATTCCTTTTGCAGTTGCCAACAGGATCAAAAAGGGGCAATCCAATAAACAAATTACACTTCATGCACTCAAACGCTTCTTACTGCTGCTCTTCTTCGGATGGGCCCTCTATTTTGTTGACGCAGGCAGACTGGTCTTCAGGTTTCAGAATGTCCTTGCGCAACTATCGGTTACCTACCTGGTTGCATTCCTGATAATTAATAAAAGCTTTAAATTTCAGCTGATCTTTACCCTGGTACTTCTCCTCTTTATTGATCTTGCTTACCGGTTTTTCCCGGTTGAGGGTTTTAATCATCCCTGGGTTAATTTTGAAAATCTGGGAGCATGGGTCAATAACAAGATAGAAGGGGTGGATAAAGCCAGCACATGGGCAACACTGAATGTTGTCTCAACAATTGCACATACTGTCTGGGGAGCTCTCTGCGGCAAGTTGCTGATGAGTGACAAATCCGCAACGCAGAAAATCCAGACATTGATAATTGCCGGTATATCAGCATTGATCATAGGATACTCCCTTGATTTACTGAATATTACTCCAATAATCAAGAAGATTGCCACCGTCTCATTTGTTTTTGCCAGCGGAGGATGGACAATACTGGCTCTCTGTTTCTGTTACTGGCTTATTGATATAAAAAAGCTATTCATTAACGGTTCAAGATTCTTTATAATTGTAGGTATGAACTGTATTTTTATTTACCTGTTCTTTGAAGTTGGCGGTGCCAGTCTGCTCAGTAGGATTGTCAATCCGTTCAGTAAGCTTTTCTTTACCTGGGCAGGAGAACTTACTGTTGCAGTAATCACCAGTGTGATCGTGTGGGCAGGATTATGGTATCTGTGCTACTGGCTCTATAAGAACAGGTTATTTATTAAAATATAACCTCCCGAATTACTGAAAGTGACTGTACCTTTTTACTTAACTTTAACGGTACATTAACCATTATCACATGTACCAGAAAGACTATATACTCCGTATGATTGAAATGATAGGGGATTTGATAGCCGGTATTCTCGGTCTGATAAGGAAGGGAGATTTTACTCAGGCCAGTGAGAAACTCGACAGCATCTACTATACCATGCTTAAGGAAGACGCAGCATATTTCAGAGCTATCCCGGAAGATAAAATAACCGGCATCCTGCTGGAAGAACATAATTATACAAATGGCCATCTTGAGATCCTTGCCGAGCTTTTCAATGCGGAAGCCGAGCTTGCATTGGCAAAGGGTAATAAATCAGGCGCTCTTGAATATTCCAGAAAGTCTCTGATACTGTTTGAATTTATTGACAGGGATCAGAAGACATATTCGCTTGAGAGGATTAACAAAATGGACGGGATAAGGGAGAGGATCACCCTGGTTGAAAATGAAATCTGACACGCAAAATGGCCAGGTTGTTTTGAAATTATTCAGGAACGGATAAATATATCTGATATGAAAGTTAAATATGCCTTGTTGACAACAGCATTCCTGTTTGCAATTACGTATGACTGTTTTTCACAGACCCCTGATCCTTCCGGTGCAGCACTGCCATCAAAATTCAATAAATTCAACCGCTCTCCCCTGGGTGAAAATGTTTTTGTTTTCGATCCGGGGATGGAAATGAGAGAGATCCAGGAGTTGATTGATACCATATTTTCCAGGCAGACGGTACGCAGAAGTGAATTCAGCAAAAATCGCTATGCTTTATTGTTTAAACCCGGCAAATATGACCTCGACGTGAAGGTAGACTATTACATGCAGGTGCTCGGGCTTGGAGAATCTCCTGAGGATGTGGTGATTACCGGGGCAGTGAGGTCGAATACCACACATGGCAACAGTGTGCTGACAAATTTCTGGCGTTCGGTGGAGAATTTAACAGTGATACCATCAGTTGATTCCACGATGGTATGGGGTGTTTCGCAGGCTGCTCCTTTACGGAGAGTATATATTAAAGGCAATTTGCAGTTATTCGATAAAGGGTATGCCAGCGGCGGATTCCTGGCTGATTCGAAAATTGAAGGTACAGTAAGCTCCGGCCCTCAACAGCAGTGGTTTACAAGAAATACCATTATGGGAGAGTGGGTTGGAGGAGTCTGGAACATGATGTTTGCAGGAGTATCCGGAGCTCCAGCAGACGAGTGGCCGGACAAACCTTATACGACAATAAATGAGACTCCTCTTATTCGCGAAAAACCATTCCTTGCATATGATGGGAAAGGATTCAAAGTTATAATCCCCGTTATTAAAAAGAACAGTTCAGGGCCCGACTGGATCAATGGAGTTAAAGTAGAAAAGACCCTGTACATGGATGATTTTTACATTGTTAAACCTGGCATCGATGATCAGGAATCAATGAATTCTGCTTTGGAAAAGGGGAAGAACCTGTTAATCACCCCGGGAAGATATTTCCTCGACCAAAGCCTTAAAGTAACCAGACCGGGCACTGTCATTATGGGAACCGGGCTGGCAACACTTATTCCGGAAAATGGTAATACAGCCATCGAGATTTCCGATGTTGACGGAGTGTTAATATGTGGATTGACAATTGATGCAGGAAGTACCTTTTCTGAGAGGCTATTCATTGTTGGTGAGCCGGGCTCAAAGAGTAATCATAAGTCGAATCCAACGTTCCTTTATGATATCTTCTTCAGGGTAGGCGGACCGGCTGAGGGATCAGCAGCATGCTGCATGGAGATAAACAGCAGAGATGTCTGTATAGATCATATCTGGCTCTGGAGGGCCGATCACGGGAATGGAGTAGGATGGGATAAAAACAGGTGCGCAAACGGCTTGATCGTGAATGGTGATAATGTAACTGTATACGGATTATTCAATGAGCATTTTCAGGAATACCAGACCCTCTGGAACGGAAATAACGGCAGAGTCTATTTTTATCAGAGTGAGATGCCCTATGATCCTCCCTCTGTTGAAGCCTGGATGCATGACGGGATATATGGATATGCGTCTTATAAAGTGTCAGACCATGTAAAAAGCCATGAGGCATGGGGATTAGGTATCTACAACGTATTCTATAATGCTCCTGTAATAGTTGATAATGCAATTGAAACGCCAGCAGCTCTGGAAGAGAGTATGCATCACCTGGTTATTTACTGGTTGAACGGTAACAAGGAAAGTGTTGTTAAGAGCATAATAAACGGAAAGGGTGGCACCATCAATGTATCGAACAGGAAGGCTGTTATGAAATAGCAATTGACCCCGGCACCCTTCTGCCAACCTTCCATTCCCGGCTCTGCACAAGGTATACATGAAAATCCATTCAGTTCCTGGCTCCACTAGAACCAGGTGTAAAAGGCGATGCAGTTACATCCACATGCGTGGCTTAAATCAATCAAATGGTATCTGTAGAATGAAAGCTTACTGACCTGACCTGCCCGGCAACCGGGCCATTGATAAGCATTAAAATAACTAATGTAATCTTTGAATCCCCGCGAGCGCATTCCCCGCTGCTTGCGGCGGGGTAAGCGAGCAAAAAAATAGAAAAATCCTTATTGGGGATCGAAGATTCCTCGCAGCAAGCTGCGAGGAATCTTCGATTCATAATCTGTTTCACTGTCCTGAGTTTATCTAAATGTAGTTATATTTTATTTTTTTTGCTGATATGTATTCCTGCATTTCTGATTTTTCTTGAAAAAATACTCTTATTTTTAAAGCTGTAATGTTTCATCTAAAGTCCATATTCAGAATATGAAAAGAACTCTCCTGTTATTTATTGCCCTTGCTTTCCTTAATATAACAAAGGCACAGGATAAAAAGCCACTGACCATCGATGATCTTACCGGATGGAACCGGATAACTGAAAGAGCCGTTTCAGATGATGGCTCTCTCATTGGCTTTGTTATTGAACCATGGGATGGCGACCCTGCTGTCAGGTTATACGACAGCCATGCTGCTGAAAAGGCTTTATTCACGTGCGCAACGGGTGTTACAGTAACAGCCGATTCACGTTTCGTGATCTTTACCATTAAACCATCCAAAGCTGAAGTTACCTCTCTGAAACTGAAAAAGACAAAGAAAGAGGATATGCCTCAAGATATGCTTGGTATCTATGATGTAAGACAAAGTACAACAGATACCATCATGCGGATAAAAACGCATAAAGTGCCATCAAAGTGGGAAGGATGGCTTGCCTGGCAGTGTGAACCGGAGAAAGATACTGCTAATGCTGTCGGAAAGACATCTCCAATTAATGTTAAGGTATCCGGCAGAAAAGAGAATGGCATTAAACCAAAAAGCGAATCAGCAGATAACGGCTTTCATCTTTGCATCAAAAATCTGGTTACCGGTATTACCGATACAATAAAGTATGTCACAGATTATCTCTTCGCGGCAGAATCGCCGGTATTGATCTGTTCCACCACCGGCGACGAAAAAGCACTTGAGCCGGGTGTGATTGTTATAAACCTGCAAAAAAATTACCGCACAACTATTTACCGTGGAAAAGGGAAATACAAACAGCTCACGCTATCAAAGAATGGTGATCGTGCTGTTTTTATTGTTTCCACCGATGAAAAAGACAAAGCCGTAAACACTTACTCTCTTTATTACTGGAAAGGCGCCGGGGATGCGTTCGTTGCAGCTGAACGAAGTACCCCAGGTATTCCTGCAGGATGGATCATCAACGAGAATGCCCGTCTTACATTCGGAGAAAAAAGTCAGAGGCTCTTCTTTGGCACCTCTCCCGAATACAGGATCAAAGACACAACCATTCTCGACGAGGATCGACCGAATGTTGATGTGTGGCACTATGCCGAAGGCAAGCTGCATACAGTACAGGTGATTGATAAACAACGTGACTTAAGGAAGACATATATGGCCGTATACCACAGCCGTACAGGTAAGGTAGTGCAACTTGGCAACAGGGAGATGCCTGATATCCAGCTTATTGATGATGGTGATGCAGACAAGGTACTGGGAATGTCCAACCTGCCTTACGAACTTGAGTCAATGTGGGAGAGTCATCCTCAAAGATATGATATTTGGCTTGTTGATGTTACAACCGGCTCGGCACAAAAGCTGAAGGAGAACTACCGGGCACGATTCCGTGCCTCACCTGCTGGTAAATACCTGTACTGGTATCATAGCATTGACAGCTCATGGTACACCTGCAACATCTCCTCAGGACAGGAGCACAGGCTTACCACTCCTGCTACACTGCCCTGTTACGACGAACTTAATGATGTTCCAAATTTTGCCAACTCATATCCGCCTGCCGGATGGCTGAAGGATGACAAAGCATTCCTTATCTCCGACAGGTATGATATATGGTCACTTGATCCTGATAATAAACACTCTCCGGTTAATATAACAGGTAATGGAAGAGATAAGCAAATAACTTATAGACTCATTGATCTTGATTACGAGAATGATTATATTGATCCTGAAATAAAACAGTATCTTAATGGTTTCAACGAGGTCACAAAGGGAAACGCCTTCTACTCAATTGACCTGAATAAAAAAAATCCTCCCGTGTTTCTCACGGGAGGATACTTCAGGCTTGGAGAGCCGGTTAAAGCCAAAAAGGGGGATAATATCATTTATACGCAAGAGACCTTCAAAATGTTTCCTGATTTCATGATTTCCGATCTCTCCTTCAGAAATTCAAAACGTCTGACCAATGCCAATCCTCAGCAAAAAGATTTCCTTTGGGGTAGCGCTGAACTGGTGAAATGGTTATCTCTCGATGGGAAAGAGATCGAAGGATTGCTCTTTAAACCGGAAGATTTCGATCCAACCAAAAAGTATCCGTTAATAGTCAATTTCTATGAAAAAAGTTCATCAGGGCTCTACAGCCATCGTATTCCTGAAGCACACCGATCAACAATAGACTATCATTATTATACCAGCAATGGTTATCTTGTTTTTAACCCTGATGTCCATTATATGACCGGATACCCCGGGCAAAGCGCTTACAATTGTGTTATGCCGGGTATAATATCGCTTATTCAGAGAGGCTTTGTTGATGAGGAGCACATCGGTGCCCAGGGTCACAGCTGGGGTGGTTACCAGGTTGCATACCTTGCCACACGCACCGGTCTTTTTGCTGCCATTGAGTCCGGGGCGCCGGTGGTTAACATGTACAGCGCCTATGGTGGTATCCGGTGGCAAACCGGACTGAACCGCTCGATGCAGTATGAGCGTCAGCAGAGCCGGATAGGAGCAACCATCTGGGAAGCACCATACCTCTACCGGGAAAACTCACCTCTCTTTGCTACGGATAAGGTTACAACACCCATACTGATAATGGCGAACGACCAGGATGGACATGTACCATGGTGGCAGGGAATAGAGTACTTTATTGCACTGCGGCGGCTGAGGAAACAGGCCTGGTTACTGAACTATAACGGCGAACCTCACTGGCCCCTTAAACTGCCTAACAAAAAGGATTTTCAGATACGCATGTCGCAGTTCTTTGGCCATTTCCTTAAAGGAGAACCTATGCCTCAATGGATGAAGGAGGGAATACCGGCTACTGAAAAAGATTTCACCCTGGGGTATTGAAAAACCCTGTTGAAAAAAATTGTTATTTGAATGTTTATCAGGTAAAAATTTAATATAAAATATATACCAATGGAAGATTTCGAATTTTATAATCCCGTTAAGATCTTCTTCGGAAAAGATCAGTTGTCAAAGATCTCTTCTCAGATCCCGAAAGACCATCGTGTAATGCTTCTTTATGGTGGAGGCAGTATTTTCAGAAATGGTGTCTATAATAAAGTGAAAGAAGCCATTAAGGATTATAATGTAACAGAATTTGGAGGTATTGAGCCCAATCCTTCATATGAAACGGCCATGCAGGCTGTTGAAATTATCAAAAAAGATAAGATTGATTTTCTTCTTGCTGTCGGTGGCGGATCAGTTATTGATGCAACAAAATTTATCGCTGCTGCAACACCGTATACCCGTGGTGATCCCTGGAATATACTGTCGAAACAAATACCGGTTACCGCCTCATTACCTTTCGGTACCGTTCTGACACTTCCTGCTACGGGATCCGAGATGAATAAGAATGCTGTAATCAGTCGTATTTCCACTACCGAAAAGCTTGCTTTCTCATCTCCTTGCTCATTCCCGAGGTTTTCTGTTCTGTTGCCTGAGGCTGCAGCCTCCCTCCCTAAAAAACAGGTTGCAAATGGTATAGTTGATGCATTCGTTCATGTTACTGAACAGTATCTCACATACCCGGTGAATGCTCCTATCCAGGATCGTTTTGCTGAGGCAATCCTGAAAACACTTATTGAAGAAGGGCCTAAAGTCTATGCCGATCCTGCAGATTATGATGCTATGGCAAATCTCATGTGGAGTGCAACAATGGCACTTAACGGACTGATACAGTGTGGAGTGCCCGGCGACTGGTCAGTACATTCAATCGGTCATGAACTTACAGCTTTTCATGGTATTGATCACGCCCAAACTCTGGCAATTGTATTACCGGGATTATGGAAAGCGTTACGCGAAGAGAAGAAAGACAAGTTGCTTCAGTATGGGGCCGGAGTGTGGAATATTACAACCGGAACCGAAGATGAAAGGGTGGATGCCGCAATTGCCGGAACTGTTGAGTTCTTTGAATCTCTTGGTATTAAAACCCGTCTAAGTGATTACAGCGTAGGCAGGGAGACTATCGAAAGGATCGTTAAAAGGTTTGAAGAAAGGAAATGGCTTGAACTGGGCGACAGGGGACTGACTACTCCTTCCGTAACAAAGCAGGCGCTGGAATATCAGCTTTAATAATTGTTATACTTTCTCTTCAACCAGGTCTCCGGCACAGGTACAATACATATATTCATAGACCTGTTATCTTCGGACAGCATTGCTGACTGGATTTCAATTCTTGTACCATCCGGACTGAAAGTGGGATGAGGATGGTCGGCTGCAGTTACTTTATGTCCTGCAGAGAGCAGCATCATCTCATGTGTATGCCGGTCGATCAGGTAGATGCTCCTTGAGAAATCGTCACCGACAGCCCACCGGCCGTCAGCAGAACCATTTACATGCCATAGACCGCTACCGCTGTGGGTCTGGCCCGCTATCATCATTTCCCTGGTTCTGAGGTTCACTATTCCCAGCCCTGTAGGCTTTTCTCTTGTACCGGAGGGCCCCCAGGCAACCTCCTGCCCGGGATTTGCCGGATCAGTCGGTTGCTCTGGTGTGCCGATCTTCCGGTGCCCCATAATAGCTATAGCTACCTCATCCTTTGTTATAATGGCCTCATGAGTTACCCATTCGTATTCCGATTCAGGATAAAGAGGCCTCAAGCCTGTTCCGTCGGCCATAACAGTCCATGTTCGCTGCGGCGCTTTACCTCCTGTCTCCCAGCAGAAAACTATCTCCCCGGGTACCCATGGATTGGTCTGAATATGACCTACCTGGAACGGTACTGCCACAACAAATTTTACTTCACCGGTCTTTATGTTCATACTTCCTATACCTGCCGGTCCTGCTCCCATTCCTCTGGGTCCGAAATTGGACTCAATCTTCGTTCCTTCGGTAAGACGCTTTGCGGCCTCTTCTCTGCCGACACGGAAATATACCACCTCCTCATCCGAATCCAGAGCCATATCACCACCCGCACCCATCTCAGCAGGAGTGGTGCCGCAGATCCTCTGATATTCATCAGCAGATTTTAGTCTTCCTGCTTCGCTGTCGGCAAAAAGCTTTGCCAGATCAACCTCTATCACCTGTACCGGGCCTCCGCGCATCTGGCCGGGCTGGCGCCTTTCTGTCCTCATGAAGTAGAGTTTCATCGACTTGCGCGCTACATTAAGCATGCCTGTATAACCTCCTTCGGAAACCTGTACTATCACTCCTGTTTTCTCATTTACTGCCATAGCTTCACCTCTAACCCTGTTGGAACGGAATATTACCCACTCACCATCAGCAGTCCACTGGTTATGTGTCTGGTAGATCTTTGAATCACCTGCAGGTGTGCTTGTAAGGAATGTCAATTGCACACCTGTCACCGGATCAGTAATAATTTTCTTTTCAGATGGTAATCTTGTGCCTATTTGAGTGAAAGCAGAAGAGGGGATAAAAAATGTGATCCATATCACAATTTTAAACAAAAACAGAATTTTATTATCGTTATTCATCCGATCAGGTTTTTATGACAAATTTGTAGAGCCAGGTCTGAGACCTGACTCTACTACAAATTTACGATGATTTAATAATTACGCGTTATTGTTGTTCCCGTTTAAACAATTTGATTGTTTCATCCTGTAGCAATACCCACAATGAATAAACACCCTTCAGGGTTCCGATAGGTATGTTAAGGCACCCAAGGGCAGCTACCACGATAATGAGGTATCTGGCCCATTGCTGAAAGGAAAGAAGCCCTATTCCTCCAATCAGTCCAAGCGTTGACATGAATCCGATAAGCAACGGAACACTGATTGAAATAAATTGGAGCAACATAACAGGTATATCTTCCTCCTGAGGGATAAATCCTTTCGCAAAATGAAGGGCAAAGAATACAGCCAGTGCCCCTATCAAACCCAGTATCCCGAAGCCTATGTGTATGGCTCCAACTATGGTTACATGCTTTTTCATTTTTAACTCTTCCATGACAGTTTGATTTTATTCCTTTTTAATATTTTCATTCCTGAATTAATGACTATCATTTTTAAAAATTGATGCATTAAGGTATCCATTAATTTACAATATGCAACCTTTTTGGGAAAAACCCTCTCTTACAGAAAAGAGTTTTATCTTTGTCCTGTAATCTAATCAGTATGAAAAGAAAATTTCTCTTTGGAGCAGTATTTATATTTATCGCTTGGGCAGTAACATCATGTGAAGCGATCAGGACATGTAAAATCTGTAAACAGGTAACTTATGAAAACGGAGTGGTGATAAACGAAGGTAATGAAGCTGAATATTGCGATGCGGAACTGATAGCGATCGAAGCAACACCCGATTATGTATCCGGGAATATCAAAACAACCTGGGAGTGCCGCTAATATCTGATGCCTATAAAAGTAACGTCATCAACCTGGGGATTATCTCCTCGCCAGTTTTCAAAAATTTCACTCAATCTTTCACCCTGTTCCAGCATAGGTTTTCCTTGCATTTCCACAAGAGTCGCCTTAAGTTGATTTGACATGAATTTTTTCTGTTTCGGGCCTCCGAACTGATCTGCAAAACCATCAGAGAAGATGTAAAAGGTATCTCCTTTTTTAATATTAATTTTATGGAGTGTATATGGTTGCATCCGGTAATGAATTGCCACAGGCATTTTATCACCTCTGTAATGAGCCAGTTCTCCTTTTCTTACCAGATATAACGGGCAATTGGCTCCTGAAAACCATAGTATGTTCTTATCAAAATCGACAAGACATACAGCTATATCCATACCGTCTTTTACGGTATCCTCCTCAATATCCTGATTTAATGATTTAATGACTCCCTGTCGGAGGTTCTCAATGATCTGGTCAGGCATAAAGATCTGTTTCCCGTTTACAATTTCGTTCAACAAAGTGACCCCGAGCATGCTCATAAAGGCACCCGGTACACCATGGCCGGTACAATCGGCTGAAATGATTACCTGTTGTGAATCTTTGGAACTTACCCAGTAAAAATCGCCACTGACTATTGCAAGAGGTTTGTATAAAATGAAATGCTCAAGTTTGTCGCTGAACAATTCAAGGGAAGGCATCAGTGCTGCCTGGATCCTTTTAGCATACATTATACTATCAGTAATATGCTTTTTCTGATAGGCGATCTGATCTCTCTGGGCAGCGGCAATATCGCGCTGCATTTCAATCTCATCCTTCTGCAACGAAATAGTCCTGTTCTTATCCTCAAGCCTAATATTAGCTTCTTTCTTGATCTTATATCCTCTGTAAATATAGTACCCGAGAAAGCTTACCAGTAAAAGCGCCAGCAGAACAAAATAGAGGAACAGCCTTTGTTTTTCAATAGCCTCCAGCTGCATCTTTATTCTACTCTCCTGTTCTTCTATCTTGCTTAACTGATCATTTATCCTTGCCTGCTGCAGGGTAATATTTTCTCTCTGGATGGCCAGAGTATCTTTCTGAACCTGAACCTCTATTTGCTGATCCAGTATTGTCTGTTTCTGGAGAGATATTTCATGTTGTTGTCTGTTTATCTGGGTAAGCAGGTTATCCAGTACTTTCTGTTTTTCCTCAAGTGTCTTTTCTTTTATTGTTATTCCCTTATCGAGACTGTCAAGAAGGATTTTCTGCCGGAGTATCTCCATTTTCTGCAACTCAATCTGCTCCTGCTGCTGCTTTACCGTTTCCTTCTGAACCTGTAGATCCTCATCAGTGATCCTGAAGAGGTTTTCCCAGTCTTCCTTGGTTTTTATTGCAGTGAAAAGAAAATTCTGATTCACTGACATACCTGATTCATTAATAAGCTCCTCATTGGCTTCAAATCTTGGTTTACCATTAACCACTACAAAATTTATCATCGATTCCCTGAACTCATATCCTTCAGTAATAAGCATTGTCTGATGCCCTTCAATCTTTTCCTTAACTCTGTCAAGATCGAAACCACTGTTCTTATTAACATATAAAATCTGGGTATGAAGAATTTTATCTTCATTTCTGAATGCAATTAGCTGAACCGGTTTATTCTGGATAGTTTTTCTCGTCCGTGAAAGGTTTCCCATCTCCCATAAAAGTTCCGATGTATTGTCAAGCAATCCGATTTTGAAGACTGCCGAATCAGCAAAACCGGGACCGTAATCAATGTATCTGGCCATGTCGAAGATATAAAGAGCTCTTGTGGGATTATCAAATCCATCTTGGCAGAAGGTGTTATTCAGCAATAATATTAATCCCGATAATATGACCGCTATCCTTACCGACGGGATTTGTTTTAACATGATTTAATGCATTTTACTATACGAAATTGCAAAAATTTATCATGTAAAGCAAATATCATGTCTGCATTATTAACTATATTTGTTGAAAAATTGTTAATAACTGAAAGGGTTTAAAAATTTGTCATCTGTATCTTGTCGTAAATTTATACATGCCTAAACAAATCCAGAAATGACATTGAACTTCAGCAACTTAGAGCTTAAAAACAAAAATATTTTAATTGTTGAGGATGATGTGCCATCCATAAGGTATTACGAAACCATTCTTCAAAGTACCGGAGCGAACGTTAGAATATTTCGAACAGGTAAAGAGTTTATTGAGTATTCAGAACAAAAGGACCGTATCATAGATCTTGTTATTATGGATTTTCTTATCCCTTTTGTTAATGGGATTGATTGTATCAAGATGTTCAGGAAAGAATGGAAAAACATCCCTGTTCTTATGATTACCGCCTACTCTTCTGAACAGGCTAAATCAGATGCTTACATTGCCGGATGCAATGAGTATATTCTGAAGCCTGTTTATCCTGAAAAGATTTATGCTCTTCTTGAAAAATACCTGAAACAGGGCGTAACCACATACGCTGATTACCGTTCTGAATAAACCTTACCTGACTGTAGATTGTGTTTTCCCGATATAATCTGCATAATAAGATTCCAGTCTATTGGATATCTCATCAGCAAGTTCGGATTTTCCATTGGCCAGACAGTAATTTGCAACCCGTGAAGGATATTGAATAGCCGTCTGTATTTCATATTGCGCAGAACGGATGTAATATGGATCCTGTTTAAGAAAATAATCAAGGCGCTCATAATAATAATCACAAAGGTTGTTTGTCAGCTCAACAGCCTTCTCCGAATCACCCGCCAGAAAATAGGCTTCAATCAGATCGGGGAAATACGGATCGTATGGAACTTTGTCCAACGGAAAGTGTTCCATACATGTATTAAGAACCTGTAGCCCTTTTTCATTTTCCCCTTCAACCGACAGTGCTTTGGCTAACCTTGCATAAACTAATCTCGACTTAATTACTACAAGGGTACGGATATGGTTATAATCCAGGTTAACATCCTTATCATTAGCCCCTCCCCATACAAATTTATTCATCACATTTTTATGTAAGATATCGGTATCTATCCGGCCATAATCGACCCAGCTTTTATTCTGTGATTTAATCGGAACAAGTCTGTATGCAAGCCCTTCAAGCTGAAAGTATTCCTCCAGGTCAAAGGCATCATTATGATAACCTGTAACATAATAGATGGGGCGTTCCCAGTTATTATGAGCCAGTATATCAAGAATTATAAGCTGGCTCTTTAGTATCGAATTCCCCTGTAGTTTTATATCGATATACGGTACTATTTTGTCTGCATCCTCCGGTTTTACTGCCCCTGATGCAATTACTTTTGCTGAATCAACCGGTATGCGGATGGTCCGCGAAGGAATGATATCAAGTAATTCGGTTGGTGAAACCTGAACTTTTGTGGCTTTGTTATCGCTGTTTACCCAATCGATTATTACTGAAATATCAACAGGTTCTTTAGTCCTTTCAATAATAAAAACCTGGTTGTTTATGCCATCGTAATATTTCTGAACAGGAAATGTAATTGGCAATGGATCAGACTCGTACACCTTGTGCTTCATTTGATTGATATACCAGTCGGTGTTAAGGAGCATGAGGTTACATACACGGACATCGGTTCTCATTCCTTCCACCTCCTGGGCATACCATAATGGGAATGTGTCATTGTCACCATTGGTGAATAATATAGCGTTGGGTGCACATGAGTTAAGATAATTGAATGCAACATCCCTTGCGAGATAGCGTCCGGAGCGATCATGATCGTCCCAGTTTTCTGACCCCATAATTACTGGAACGACAAAAAAGCATAAGATGCCTGCAAGAGGCGCAGCAATCTTTTCACCTGAAAGCTTTGAAATCGCTTCGAAAAGAGCCAGCACTCCCAATCCTACCCATATCGCAAAAAAGTAAAAAGATCCTGCATAGGCATAATCCCTTTCCCGGGGCTGATTAGGATACTGGTTAAGATAAAACACTATTGCCAAACCTGTCATAAGGAATAGTAACAGAACTACCCACCAGTTCCTGTTATCACGGTTAAGCTGATAAAACATTCCGGCAAAACCAAAAAGCAATGGTAAAAGGTAATATTTGTTTCTCGAAGTATCTGTTTTCAGGTTACCTGGCAGATCAGAGGTCCCAACCCTCGGTTCATCAAGGAAATTTATTCCGGTTATCCAGTTGCCGTTTACGACACCACCTGTTCCCTGGCTATCATTCTGTTTACCTGAGAAATTCCACATGAAATACCTGAAATACATATATCCGAACTGGTAAGAGAACATAAAACGAAGATTTTCACTGAACTTTGGTTTTCTGAGCACTTTCTTCTCGCCCGACTGATCCGTAACCTGTACCGGGATGCCCTTTATTTTACCCCATTCCTCGTATATTGCCTCGTGTTCGCTCTGTTCACTCCACATTCGTGGAAACAGCGTAATAAACCGCTCATCATAAACACGCTCAAGACCATGACTAGTGATAACATACTTTCCGTTTTCCAGCGCATAACGCGGTTTCCCGTCCTTGTAATCGAGAATGGGTGCATTATAATATGCCCCCCTGAATAATGGCCTTTCGCCATACTGTTCCCTGTTAAGAAAATATAAAAGACTGAAAGGATCATCAGGATGATTTTCGTTCAGGGGAGTATTTGCTGATGATCTGATAACAATTATTGCATTTGACGAATAGCCTATCATTATAACCATAACCGCAGTGAGAATAGTGTTAAGTACTGTTCTGCTTTTACCGGCCAGATACCAGATGAATCCTGATATTACTATTAGTACAAACACATTAAGTGCCGCAGATCCTGATATTACCCAAATACCCGTTAAAAACAGTACTCCGGAAGCCAGTGCTGCATTTTTTGTTTTATCAGAGGATGATAATGTAGACCTGACAGCAAAAATGAACAGGACCACCATCAGTATAACATGAAATATCAGCCCGCTGTTATGAGGAAGGCCTAATTTGTTTACAAACAGAAGATCTAACCTGGTGGATATCTTTACCACTCCCGGAAGAATCCCGAAAAGAAGTAACGCTAACAGAATAAAGGAGATGGCAAGAGAAACTACAAATCCTTTCGAGGTAAACTCAAATCTTCTGAAATAATATACCAGCACAATAGCAGGTATTGCAAGCAGATTCAGTAAATGGACACCGATTGAGAGTCCCATCAGAAATGCTATCAGAATTATCCACCTGTCGGCATAAGCTTCATCAGCTACATCCTCCCATTTAAGTATCGCCCAGAAAACCAGGGCAGTAAAAAGTGATGAAGTGGCATACACTTCGCCCTCAACAGCCGAAAACCAGAACGAGTCGGAAAACGCATAAGCCATCGCACCAACAACTCCTGCACCAATTACAACAGTGATCCTGGCTATACTGAACTGACCCTCGTCCCTGTATAAAATTTTTCTTGCCAGATGGGTGATAGTCCAGAAAAGAAAGAGGATTGTAAATCCGCTTGCAAGCGCCGAAAGGGAATTGACAGTTGCAGAAACCCTTGTGACATCGCCTCCGGCAAAGAGAGTGAAAAACCTGGCGAGGACCATGAAAACAGGATTTCCGGGAGGATGGCCGACCTCAAGTTTGAACGCCGATGCAATAAATTCACCACAATCCCATAAACTTGCTGTTGGTTCAATAGTTAAAAGATATGTAACTGAGGCTGCAAGAAAAACTACCCAGCCGGTTATGTTGTTTATAAACCTGAATTTTTTCATTTATATAATTTGTTTCTTCAAAGAATGTCCTGTTATGAACAAGTGACGAAATTACTCTTTTTTTTCTTACTACAGCGCTATATGGCATTACTCACTTATTTTGTTATTTTTGAACAAACGGTTATATATGAAATTACCGTCTTTTTTACTTATATTATGTTTCCTGTCCGGATCAGTTGTATCGACCGCCCAGTATTATGAAACCGGTCAGGATCCTGCCTCTCTTAAATGGCTTCAGATAAAAACAGACAGGTTTAAAGTAATATACCCTGAATCATATGGCACCGGAGGAGTCGATTTTACCAGATCTCTCGATCAGGCTTATTCAAGCCTTATCTCTATTTACCCTGATATAAAGTTCAGAATTCCCGTAATAATACATAATCATACCATTCAATCGAATGGTTATGTGGCATGGGCACCACGCCGGATGGAAATATACCCCACTCCTGAACAGAATACAATTCCACTCGATCCCAATAAACAGCTGGCCATACATGAGCTGACTCACGTACTTCAGATGAAATCGCTGCACAGCGGTTTTACAAAAGCTTTCTCATTTTTACTGGGCGAGCAGTTTACCGGTGTTGTAGCTTCCATGTTACCTTTATGGTTACTTGAAGGAGAAGCTGTCTTTACCGAGTCAATATTAACGGAATCTGGCAGAGGAAGGTCTTCATCATTCCTTAAACAACTGAAAGCCATAATGGTAGAAAAAGGAGAAATGTACAAGTACGATAAAATTGTTAACGGATCATTCAGGAACTTCGTTCCCGATTATTATCAGTCGGGTTTCCAGATGATAGCATGGTCGCGGCTTAATTATGATACCCAGCTATGGAACAATGTTCTTAATTATACCGGCTGCTTCCCATTCACAATTAATCCTGTCAACATAAGTCTCACAAAAGAAGCCGGTATTACAAAGAAAAAACTCTTTGACGAAACATTCAGGAATCTGAAGACTCTCTGGGAACTTGATATAACCCGATCAAATCCTGAAACTTATCAGACACTTAATCCTGTCAAAAAGGGAAAATTTATTAATTATTTCTGCCCGGTCAATGCAGGTCCAGACAGTATAATAGCGGTTAAAACCTCCCTGTCGGAACCTCCTTCATTTGTGCTGATAAATACTTCCAGAAAAACTGAAAAAAGGCTCCACACTCCGGGCAGGGTCTATCCCAGGGTAATTTCTGCAGCAAAAAACAAGATTGTGTGGGTAGAAACAAAACCTGATCCGAGATGGGAAAACCGTAACTATTCTGTTATTAAAATCATGGATATCGATCAAAACAGAATTGTACAGCTTACAAGAAACTCAAGGTACATGTCAGCCGGTATATCTCCTGATGGTAACTATATTGCTGCTGCTGAAAACACTGTCGATAATAAAAACAGCCTGGTTATAATTGATGCATGGAATGGTGATATTCTCAAAAGAAACCCTGTGCCGGGCAATGCATATCTTCAACGGCCTCAATGGTCAGATGAAGGGAACAGGGTTACTGTTATTTTCTTAACAGATAAAGGTGAAGGGATCATGTCTTTCAACATGAACGATAATTCATGGACAACCTTTATTGAAGCAGGAAATGATGACCTTCAGTCTTCATACCTCAGAAACGATTCCCTTTTCTTTGTAAGTTCCTCCACAGGAACTGACAATATTTTTGTCCTTTCCCCCGAACGAAAGATCACATGTCTGACAAGATCTAGGTTCGGAGCAGGTGATCTTAATATGAATGGAGGAACCTTAATCTTCAGTGATTATTCAAGCTCAGGAAATGATATATGTTTCACAGGAATTCATGAGAATAAAAGTTACGAGGAAACTACTACACTGCAATCATCATTTCTTATCAACAACATTAAACCTCCGGTACCATCATCGAATGACTCCTTAAAAGGTACTGAATATAAACCGGTGCCTTACAGAAAATGGCTCCATCTGTTCGTATTTCATAGCTGGATGCCATTTTATGCTGACATTGATGAGATACAATCTGATCCCACCTCTGTCAGACCCGGATTCACACTGATGTCACAGAATCATCTGAGTACTTTTATTTCTTCAATAGGTTATGAATACTCGCCTGCAACAAAACATAATATCCATACCCGTGTGACATGGCAGGGATGGCTGCCTGTCTTAGAATCGAGGATTGATTATGGAGGAGAAACAACAATCAACAAGCTCGGACAAAGTGTTAACGATCCTTCCGATATTAAACCCGGCCTCTATTTTACAAATACCATTTATCTTCCACTCACCTTTTCGTCCGGTAAATTCTCTCAGTACCTGCGACCCTCTGTTTCTGCAGTTTATCGTAACAGATACATTTATTCGAAAGAGACGGAGAATTATGATTACGGACAAATACAAATTTATGGCCGGTTTTATTTTTCCAATTATTATATTTCGGCTTTCCGCGATATTTACCCCAGATGGGCTCAGGTGCTTGACCTTCATTATTCCTATGCTCCTTTTGATAAAAAGATATACGGGACAATGACTACATTGAAAACTGCTTTTTATTTCCCCGGATTATTCCCTTCAAACGGAATAAAAATAAGACTTGAAAAAGAGATACAGCAAACTGCGGAGTATGTACTGGGCAACAGAGTGCCTTTCCCCCGCAGTTATAAAGATATTACCTCAGAGAATCTTGAATTTTTTTCAGTTGATTATGTCATGCCTCTGGTTTATCCCGATTTTAATATTGGCAGCTTTTTCTATCTTACAAGGATACGTACAGGTCTGTTTTATGATTATGCCAAAGGAACGGCTAACTATCATTATATACCTGAAACAGGCCCTCAGGGAGATGTTACATACAGTTTGGAGTTACATGATTATACAGAATATTTCAGGTCGTTTGGGTTTGAATTGCTGTCAGATTTTTATCTCTTCAGAATACCCTTCATGATCTCGGCAGGAGTGCAGACTGCATGGCAGGAGATCAGCAAATCACCTTCAATTGAACTTCTGTTTAGTATAGATATATTCGGGATGAATATAGGAAAAACAAAAATGTGATCTGAATCACTTTTTAATGCTACGGGCAGTTTGTCTGATGAGGTCCCAGGCCATTTCAACATGTGCAAGGGTAACATTGGTTTGTCCGGTAACCATTCGCAGGGTATATTTCCCGTTCAGCACAGTGTGAGTAAGATAAATCTTACCCGAATCATTCAGAATATGATTAAGTTTTTCATTTAATGGGTTTAATTTTTCAGCCTGCAGCCCTTCAGGTTTATACCTAAAGCAGACCACATTAATCACAACTGGCGCAAGTATCTCAAAATCATCTTCCTTTGAGATCAGTTCCGACAACCTTGCAGCTATACTGATATGATATCTTATCCTGGTGCGTAATCCTTCTGTCCCATAAGATCTTATGACACTCCAGAGTTTCAATGCCCTGAACCTTCTGCCGAGTGGTACTCCCCAATCCCTGTAATCATTAACCTTTCCTCTTGTTCGTGTTTTTAAATATTCGGGAAGTATCTCGAACGTTTTGATAAGTGATTCCGGATCCTTTACAAAATAAGCACTGCAATCAAAATTTGTAAACATCCATTTATGAGGATTGAAAACAAAGCTGTCAATATATTTCTTCCCGTTGATCATCCACTGAAATTCGGGCAAAATAAGGGCCGTACCGGCCATTGCAGCATCTACATGAAGCCAGGTACGATATTCCGAGCAAATCTCTCCTATGGCCTCTAAAGGGTCAATTGCGGCAGAACCCGTTGTGCCAATGGTTGCAATAACACAACAGGGAAGATAAGCGGCTTTAATATCGCTTTTAATTGCATCTTTCAGTTTTGCTTCATCAAGTGAGAAATCGCTCTTTACAGGTATCCTGACCAGGTTCTGACTTCCGATGCCGCATATTCTGACTGCTTTATCCACCGAAGAATGGCCTTGTTCAGAGCAATAGACTCTCAAAGTACCTGCATTGTTCGCTCCGTTATTGTTTATCGAAAAATTGGTTGCTTTTTCCCTCGCAGTAAGGATTGCAGCGAGAGTGGCTGTTGAAGCCGTATCCTGAATAACTCCTTCAAATGAAGCGGGGAGCCCGACAAGATCCCTCAGCCATAGCATCACCCTTTCTTCAAGTTCCGCAGCGGCAGGAGAGGTTTCCCAGATCATGCACTGGGCACCAAGCGTTGCTGTAACCATTTCCGCAAGTATGGAAGGGGGGCTTGTATTGGCCGGGAAATATGCAAAAAAACCAGGATGTTGCCAGTGAGTGATCCCGGGCATAATTATCTCATCGAGATCTTCAATAAACCTGCTGAACGATTCTGCTTTTTCAGGGGGATCAGCCGGGATCCTGTCGAAGACTTCACCCGGTTTAACAGATGATTTTACCGGATACTTTTCAACATTTTCCATATACGCGGCCATCCAATCAACCAGCTTGTGGGCATATTGCCGGAATTCATCAGGTGTCATTGTAAAAATTTTAATTGATCGATTCGGCCAGAAGCACTATTTTATTCATCTTAACTTCAATCACTCCTCCGTCAATTTCGAAGTTTACTTCATTTCCGGACTGGTCAACAATCATAACCGGCCCTTCTCCCAGCGTGGATATTATCGGGGCATGATCCTTCAAAACCTGGAAAGATCCCTTTTTCCCGGGTACCCTTACAGATTTTATTTCACTTTCGTATACTTTTTTTTCAGGAGTGATTATCTCTATTTTCATTGTCACTTAGATATGGCAGAAAAATCAGTAACAGATGTTTTTATCCGGATTGTGCAAGAATTTTATCGCCTTTTTCAATTGCATCTTCGATTGCTCCGACCAGCATAAATGCCGATTCAGGATACTGGTCAACTTTCCCCTCCATTATCATGTTAAATCCCTTTATCGTATCTTCAATTGATACCAGGGCTCCCTTAATTCCCGTAAATTGTTCTGCAACATGGAATGGTTGTGAAAGAAACCGTTGCACTCTTCTGGCCCTGTGAACAACAAGTTTATCTTCTTCAGAGAGTTCATCCATACCAAGGATTGCTATAATATCCTGCAATTCATTATATCTCTGAAGCAATTCTTTAACCCTTTGTGCGCAGTTATAGTGTGCTTCTCCCACAATATCAGCAGTCAGGATCCTGGAGGTAGAGTCGAGAGGGTCCACCGCAGGATAGATACCAAGTTCTGAAATTTTACGGCTTAATACTGTTGTTGCGTTTAGATGGGCAAAAGTAGTGGCCGGAGCCGGATCAGTAAGATCGTCAGCAGGTACATAAACTGCCTGTACTGAAGTGATTGATCCATGACGTGTTGATGTTATACGTTCCTGCATCATACCCATCTCAGTGGCCAGGGTTGGCTGATAACCTACTGCTGAAGGCATCCTTCCAAGAAGTGCAGATACTTCCGAACCCGCCTGTGTAAAACGGAAAACATTGTCCATAAAAAATAGAATATCTCTTCCTCCGCTTTTCTCGTCACCATCTCTGAAATGTTCAGCGATTGAGAGCCCCGACAGGGCAACTCTTGCTCTTGCACCCGGGGGTTCATTCATCTGGCCGAAAACGAGAGCCATCTTGGATTCTTTAAGAGTTTCCATGTCGACCTTTTTAAGGTCCCAACCGCCTGCTTCCATGTCCTTAAGAAACTCCTTCCCGTAAGTGATAACGCCTGCTTCAATCATTTCACGGAGAAGATCGTTTCCTTCCCTGGTTCTTTCACCTACTCCTGCAAAAACCGAAAGGCCGGAGTATGCTTTGGCAATGTTATTAATCAACTCGAGTATGATAACTGTTTTACCCACACCTGCCCCGCCAAATAATCCGATCTTGCCTCCTTTTGAATAGGGTTCTATCAGATCTATCACCTTTATTCCGGTGTGCAGAACTTCCTTCTCTGTTGAAAGATCTTCATATATGGGAGGTTTCCTGTGAATGGGATAACCACCCTTTTTATCAAGTGGCCCTATACCATCAATAGATTCTCCCGTCACATTCATAAGCCTGCCTTTGATCTGCTCACCGATAGGCATGACTATTGGTAATCCTGTCGCTATTACTTCCATGCCCCTGCGCAAACCATCAGTGGAATCCATAGCTATCGTGCGCACTGTATTCTCACCAATATGCTGCTGACATTCCACAACAAGTATGGATCCGTCGTCCCTTTTAATCTCCAGTGCATCATAGATATCAGGCATCTCTATACCCTGACTGTCAAATGATACGTCAACCACCGGTCCTATGATCTGGCTTATTTCCCCTTTATTAATTGACATAAATTTCAGTTATTATTTTTTATAAAAGTATCTGGAATCATTAACATTTATCATTGATTTTCTTCGTTTGCCCCTTACCCGCCAAATGGCGGGTGCGAAGAACCGACTCCGCGCAGCGGAGGAGCTCGGCGCAGCCAAAATCAATTACTCCCTTTAGGGTTGGGGTAAAAAATTGATTTTCAAGCACCAGAGTATTAATATTAACAATTGCCGATAGTTATATTATTTTTAAGAAGTTACAAATTTAATAAAATTTGTGTTTGATTCTATGCCTGAATACTTTTTTGATTTATTCAATCTCCTCAATTTCTTTTTGAATTTTTATCCTTATTAGTCTATCTTTATTATCATTTAGAAATTATCTCTAAAATCTGTAACATGAAAAAAGCCCTAATCACATTTGTATTAATTGCTGCATTTACTTCAGCTGTTTCTGGTCAGTTCACGAAAGCCGGGAGTGGTATTGTTTTCGGAAGCGGATTCCACTTCAATAATGAATCCGGTACAGATCACAGAAGCGGACTCATGGGAATATCTTTAACAGGAATTTACGAGATCTCTCTTCCTTTGCACATTTCACCTTCGTTCACATATTTTATCCCTCATGTATCAACATTTTCATCTGTTGAAGAAAGAACAAGAGTAAGTGTATCTTCAATGCTGTTTGATATAGACGGCCATTACGTTTTCAACTCCCTCGACAGGTTCGAGTTTTATGGTCTTGCAGGACTCAATATTACTCTTGCCAGGATAAAAAGGAAATATACCTATGTGGGATCTGCGACAACAACTGTCTCAGAATCTGATAATGCCATCGGGATTAATGTCGGCGCAGGAACCTATTGCAAAATGACTGAACAGCTGGATCTTTTCGGAGAAATCAAATATATTATCAGCAAATATGACCAGGTTATTGTGTCGGCAGGTGTGCTGCTGAATCTCGACTGGCTGAAAAAACACGAAACTCCCGTGCTATAAATTAAAACTCTCTGCTTACAAGTGAATTGGCTAACCTGGTCAGTTCCGTTTTTCTCTCTTTTCCGGCTTCTGCTTTTTCAAGGAAACTGAAAGCTGATTTGATATAATTACCGGCAATTTCTTCAGTGGCTTTTTTTATCCCGAGCTGATCATAAAGATCTGTAACGATATTTACCTTGGTCTCCGGATCATATTCCTTATTACTAAAGAGTTCCTGAAGTTTTTTACGTTGTGCCACGGATGCCGTTTCTATTGCCCTGACATATAGAAATGTCTTTTTATTTGCCACAATATCGCCACCGGAAGTCTTCCCGAAAACCTTTACATCACCATAAATATCCAGCAGGTCATCCTGTATCTGGAAAGCAATTCCAAGGTTTCTCCCAAACTCATATAACAGATCTGAGTTTTTATCATCTGCTTCTCCCAAAACAGCTCCTATTTTTGCCGACCCGGCAATGAGAGCAGCCGTTTTCAGTTCAATCATTCTCAGATATTCATCATGTGAAACAACCGTAACTTTTTCATAATCCATGTCTAACTGCTGACCAACACATACCTCCACTGCTGCCTTATTATAAACACTGAAAACATTGCCAAGAAGATGCGGAGGTGTTTTAAGAAAACATTCATTTGCGATAAATGCCATTACATCGCCCGAAAGAATTGCCTGGTTTATATCCCATTTACTATGTACTGTAGCCATATTTCTCCTGACAGGTGCCTGATCCATGATATCATCATGAATAAGAGTAAAGTTGTGGAATATCTCCAGACCGGTTGCCGGGATTAATGCACTTTCAATTTCATCGGTAAAGAGGTTACATGACATGAGGGCTAAAACAGGGCGTAATCTTTTCCCGCCTATGGATAGAATATATTTCACAGGATCAATCAGATTCACTGCTTCCATATTATATGAAAGAGCGGAAATAGTATCATCCACCAGGTTTTTAAACTCGTTCTGATTATACATGATTCTTTTGCAAACCTTTTAAAAACAGAGTTTATCCCTTTAAAGCTTCGGCACCGCTTACAACTTCGAGAATCTGGTTGGTAATTGCTGCCTGCCTGGCTTTGTTGTATTGTAGAGTAAGATCACGGATCATTGTAGTGGCATTATCAGTGGCCTGGTGCATTGCAGTCATCCTTGCTCCGTGTTCCGCCACAAAAGAGTTAAGAATAGCTTTATAAAACTGTATTTTCAGGAATTTGGGCACCAGCTCCGTTACTATCTCTTCCTTACCGGGTTCATAGATGTAGTCAATTGAAGAAAGTTCACTTTCCCCGGGAGTAACTGTCTCAAAAGGCAGAAACTGCTCATTCATAAGGTTCTGAACAGCTGCATTCTTGAATTGATTATATATCATATCAACTTTGTCGAATTCACCTGATATAAAACTTTTTAACACCTTTTCTGCCACACTCTCAACATTTTCGAAAGTAAGATCATTAAGCAGGTTATTTTGCTCCTCAAGTATTTTGAAATTATGTTTCCTCAGATAATCATATCCTTTCTTTCCTATAGTAAGGAACCATAAATTTCCGTTTTTATACTGGTCAATGTATTCCTCTGCAACAACTCTTCTGGCCTCTCTTATAATATTTGCATTAAAGGCTCCGCAAAGGCCCCTGTTAGATGTTATCACAACCACCAGGATTTTTTCCGGAGCAGACTTTCTGCTGTAGACAGTCGTTATTTCCGCCGACTCTGTGAGACTTGAGAAAACACCCAGGAGTATTTCGTGTATTTTATTAGCATACGGCCTGAGTCTCAGAATTTTGTCCTGGGCTTTTCTTAATTTGGCAGCTGCCACCATTTTCATGGCTGACGTTATTTGCCTTGTTGATTTTACAGAAGCGATCCTTATTCTTATAACTTTTAAATTCGCCATTAGAGATGCGTTTATTCAGATTTATTTCCGTTTACTCCGGCGCATATTTGGCAGCTACCTCCGAGGCTACTTTTTCAAGAATATTGGTAATATCATTATTAATAGTCCCCTCGCTGAGAGTATCCAGCACATCCTGATGCCTGAGTTCAAGATATTCAATATACTCTTTTTCAAATTCTTTCACCTTATCAACCGGGACCTGTTTCAGAAGGCCCATTGTGCCGCAATAAATTATTGCAATCTGTTTTTCAACAGGTACCGGAGCATATTGTCCCTGTTTAAGTATCTCAACGTTTTTTGCTCCTTTATTAAGGATGGCAAGAGTCGATGCGTCCAGATCGGAACCGAATTTTGAAAATGCTTCAAGTTCCCTGTATTGTGCCTGATCAACCTTAAGTGTTCCTGCAATTTTTTTCATGGCTTTAACCTGTGCATTTCCTCCAACCCTCGAAACTGATATCCCGACGTTAATTGCAGGTCTCACACCGGCATTGAACAGGCTCGACTCAAGAAATATCTGGCCATCGGTAATTGAAATAACATTTGTAGGAATATAGGCTGATACATCACCTGCCTGTGTCTCAATTATTGGAAGAGCTGTAAGTGATCCCCCCCCTTTAACCATATGTCTGATAGATTCAGGAATATCATTCATTTTTTTTGCTACTGCGTCTGATTCAATGATCTTGGCAGCTCTTTCCAGAAGCCTTGAATGCAGGTAAAAAATATCACCAGGGTATGCTTCACGTCCCGGCGGACGCCTCAGTAAAAGTGATACTTCCCTGTAAGAGACCGCCTGTTTCGAAAGATCGTCGTAGATAATACAGGCATCATGGCCTGTATCACGGAAAAACTCCCCGATAGCTGCACCTGCAAAAGGCGCATAAAACTGCAATGCAGCCGGATCGGATGCAGTTGCCAGAACAATAACTGTATATTCAAACGCACCATGCTCTTCAAGTGTTTTTGCAATATTGGCAACAGTAGACCCTTTTTGTCCTGTTCCTACATAGATACAATAAACCGGTTTCCCTTTTTCAAAGTTACTCCTCTGATTAATAATAGTATCAATAGCAATTGCTGTCTTACCGGTTTGCCGGTCGCCAATGATAAGCTCTCTCTGACCTCGGCCAATAGGTATCATGGCATCAATCGCCTTTAAACCGGTTTGAAGAGGTTGTTTAACAGGCTGGCGAAAAATAACACCGGGGGCTTTTCTTTCAAAAGGCATCTCATAAAGATCTCCTTCAATCGGTCCTTTACCGTCAAGGGGTTGACCTGTTGGTGTAATTACTCTTCCCAGCAAACCTTCTCCAACATCGATTGAAACAATTCGCCCGGTCCTTTTAACAATATCACCCTCGCTAATCTCTTCTGAGGGACCTAATAAAACGGCACCAATGTTGTCTTCCTCGAGGTTAAGTACTATTGCTTCAATCCCATTTTCAAATTCTATCAGCTCGTTCGATTGTGCATTTGAAAGTCCGTATATACGTGCTATTCCGTCTCCAACCTGTAGTACAGTCCCGACCTCTTCCAGTTCAACTCCGGTTTGTATTCCTTCAAGTTGCTGCCTGAGAATTTTTGAGACTTCTGCCGGTTTAATATTTGCCATGATATACTTCCTTTTATTTCTCCTTAATGTTGTAATTCTTAAATTGAAATGTTTCCGCTAATAAGCTCTTTTTTTATTTTACGCAGTTTGTTCCTGACGCTCGCATTGATATATTTATCATCAACTCTAAGGATAAATCCTCCAATTATTTCACTGTCAATGATTTCTTTTAATTCAACTGTAGTTTTTAAACCCGACTCAATAAGGTCTGAGATCTGTTTTTTTATACCTCCGTCGATCTTAACAGCAGTTGTAAGAAGGCATTCTGTAATGCCCCTGTATTTCAAAGTATCACTTCTGAAAACCCTTGCAATAGCGGGGAGAAAGCTTTCCCTCCCGTTTTTGATCACCAGATTTATAAGTGACATAGTTATTCCCCCGACATTCTTCTTAAAAATATTGGACATAACTTTTTTCTTGGCTTCTGTGTCAATTACAGGATTATTAAGGAAATCCTTAAATTCTTCTGAAGCACAGACAGAAGAAATAAAGACCATGTCCTTATTCACCTCATCAAGCACTTTTTTCTCGAGTGCTGACTGGAACAAAGCTTTTGCGTATCTGACCGATATTTTGCTTTCGTTCATTGTCTGGAAAAACTATCTAATTCTTATTCAGTTTAATCTCTTTAAGGTAATTGTCGATAAGCTTTTCCTGTTCTCCGGTTTGTTCAAGCTTTTCACTAATGAGTTTCGATGCTATTTCAACGGAAAGTCTGGCAACATGATCACGTATTTCTGAAAGAGCTTTTACTTTCTCCCTTTCAATTCCTGACCTTGCTTTTTCAACCAGTTTTTCAGCCTCTTCTGCAGCTTTGCCTTTAGCTTCAGCAATAAGTTTATCCCTTACTTCCTTGGCTTCCCTGAGGATGCCTTCACGCTCCTCCCTGGCTTTCCTCAAAATAGCTTCATTATCACTCTGAAGTCTCAGCATTTCTTTGCGTGCTTCAGCAGCCGATTCGAGTGATCCTTTTATCATTTCGTCTCTCTGCTTTATAGCTTTAAGGATTGGCTTCCATGCATATTTCTTAAGAACAAGAAAAAAGAAAGCAAAAATGAGGGTTGTCCAGAAAACCGTACCTATAGCCGGAGTAGTCAGACTATTTGCTAAGATCATACTTTTCAGTTTTAAGGTTTGAATTAAAGAATCCCTGCAACCAACCGTTACAGGGATTCATTTTTTCTAAGAAGAAATCAGAGCAACAACGACACCAAACAATGCAACACCTTCAATAAGTGCTGCTACAATAATCATTGCTGTTTGAATTTTCGTCGCAGCTTCCGGCTGTCTGGCAATTGCTTCCATAGCTGTTGCGCCAATTTTTCCAATACCATATGCCGCACCTATTACTGCCAAAGCTGCTCCAAATGCTGCCAATGAACCTGTCATAACATTTAATTTTAATGAAACAATAAAAATTAATGATTTTCCTGTACTGCCATACTAATAAATAATGCCGACAATAAAGTGAAAATATATGCCTGGAGGAAAGCCACCAGTAATTCGAGGCAATCCATAAATATCACAAATAATAATGAAACCGGGGCAATTAACACTGAGTTGAAAATAAAGATAAGACCGATCAGACTCAAAACGATTATATGACCACCCGTAATATTTGCAAACAAACGAACCATCAGAGCAAATGGTTTTGCTATCATACCTATAAATTCGATCGGTATCATAACTGGTAATAACCAGAACGGGACACCCGGAGTTGAAAAAATATGTCTCCAGTATGTTCTGGTACCGTTAATCTGTATTATGAAGAAGGTAAACAATGCAAGCGTCATTGTTACAGCTATATTCCCTGTTACATTGGCTCCAAATGGCGGAGGAAAAGGAACAAGACCCATTATATTATTGATCAGGATGAAGAAGAAAACAGATAAAAGATAAGGCATGAATTTCTCAAACTTATGATGCCCTATATTTGGAATGGCTACTTCATCACGGATAAACAAAACAATTGGTTCAAGGAAACTCTGGATTCCCCTGGGATGGCTGATACCTGATTTTTTGTACGATCTTGACAAGGATAAAAAGAGCCATAATCCTATCAGAGCTGCAAAAAACATTCCTACAACAGCCTTGGTTACAGATAAATCGAGCGGAATATTCTTTTCATCAATATGGCCATTTTCATCAACAGATACAATTTTCCCTTTATAGTCTCCTTCTTCTTCAATTTTGTATCCCATATACTCATGACCGTGAGAAAGTAGTTTTGAACTGAAAACTGACATACCTTTCTCTTTACTGAAAACTATGACAGGAAGATATATTGAAATACTTGTACCATCTTTCTTTGTTAGCAAATGCCACTCATGTGAATCAGTAATATGGTCCTGAATAAACGAACTTGCGTTGAATTCTTCTTCTTCATGCCCCTCCCCGTTATGTTCCTCCGCCAGAACCGGAAGATAAAATACTGATAACAGAATAATTAATAAAAGAGTCTTTAAATTATGCGTTTTCAAATCAGTTTTTCTTTTATAAAGATTTGCTTTTCAGTGTGTTCAATATAACAAATATGTTAAATAAAGTGAATGCTAAATATAGTATAAAAAACAATATAACTGATGCTGGTGCAGTTTTTTTAGCGATAAAAAACCAGGTCAGAGCTATTGATAATTCAAGAATAAATTTTAAGATTACCGACACCATGGTATGTATTGTCTGACTATCGGGCTCCCTTTTCTGGCCTCTTAAAAATATGAATAATACAAGTGAAGAAATTACCGTAAATACAAATGCCAGAATGATTATTTCATTTAAAACCAGGTCGACTGATGTAAATTTGATAAGAAAGAATCCTGTGATTATAATCAGAAGAACAAAAAGACAAAGCAGTATAATATAGTTGGGTAGTCCTTTCACCGATAAAAGGTTACTTTATAAAGTCTTTAATAGCTGTATAGATTCCTGCGAAAACACCTAAGAGTGAAAGAATAATAGTAAATACCGGCGTTTTCATATTAAGCAGGTCATCCAGCTTGATTCCGCACCATGTTGTAATCAGGATTATCACAATCATCTGCATTGCGAGACCTGAATATCTGGCGAAATTATGAAGTCCGCTATTTTCCTGGTTTTTCTTCGGTTTTTTCTGGTTCTTTTGATTTGATGGCAGGTGTTCCTCCATTATCTTCGCTATCGCTCATTTTACAGTTTCCCGAGAATTTCGCCCCTGGTTCTATTGATAGTTTAAATGTGACTATGTCACCTATTATTTTTGATGAGGCTTTAAGATTCAGTAACTGACCAACACTTATCTTGCCTTCAATCATACCTGAAACTTCCGAGTTTTTACAATAAACTTCTCCATTTACTTTTCCGGTCGGCCCAATAACAACTTTCCCTTTTGTGCTCAGACTTCCCGTAAGAGAGCCATCTACCCGGATATCACCATTCGATTTAATATCCCCGGTAATTTCAGTCCCGTTACTGATGAGATTAATTGTCTGGCTGTCTGTCTCGTTTAATTTTCCCATAGTTTTATTCTGTTTAGAAATACTAACTTAAAAATTCAAAAATATAAAAACTATTGAAGATATACAGAAAATGATAGATTCTCATTAAACAAAGATTATTTCGGGTCGTATGCCCATATCAGATAAACAGAACCCCATGTAAAACCGCCACCAAATGATGCAAGGATAATTTTGTCACCTTTTTTTAGCCTGGATTCATATTCCCAGAGACATAAGGGAATTGTAGCAGCTGTAGTATTCCCGTATTTTTCGATATTAACCATTATCTTTTCCGGGGTAAGGCCCATTCTTCTTCCTGTTGCATCAATAATACGAAGGTTGGCCTGATGGGGCACAAGCCAGGCTATATCTTCTGATTTAAGGTTATTTCGTTCCATAATTTCAACAGCTATATCGGCCATGTTTGAAACTGCAAATTTAAAAACGACCTGTCCCTCCTGAAAGATAAAGTGTTCCTTCGCCTCAACGGTTTCATGTGATGCAGGCCTGACTGATCCTCCTGCTTTTAAGTAAAGATATTTACGGCCCGATCCATCCACCCTGAATATATAGTCAATAATTCCGTAATCCTCCGTTGTGGGTTCAAGTAGAACAGCTCCGGCAGCATCACCAAAAAGAGGACATGTAGTACGGTCGGTATAATCCGTTATTGCTGACATTTTATCTGCACCCACAACAATTACTTTTTTAAATTTTCCTGTTTCAACATAAGCAGCTGCGGTCTGAAGGGCAAATAAAAAACCTGAGCAGGCAGCTCCAAGATCAAAACTAAAAGCATTTTTTATTCCAACCTTGTCCGAAATAATATTGGCTGTTGCAGGGAATTGCATGTCACCAGTAACTGTGGCACAGATTAACAGATCAACTTCATCGGCTGAAGTACCGGTCTTTTTAAGCAATCCTTTTACAGCCTTCTCCCCCAGATCCGAACATCCAAGACCTTCACCCTTAAGGATCCTTCTCTCTCTAATTCCTATACGTTGCATGATCCATTCGTCGGAGGTGTCAACCATCTTTGACAATTCTTGATTTGTAAGTATGTAGTCCGGTACCCATGAATGGATACCTGTAATAGCAGCCCGTACTTTTTCCATATCTATATTGCTTCTAGTATCTTTTGCGCCAGGTTGGCATGGACTACATCCCTGGTTTGAAGAATCATATTCATTATGGCTTTCCTTTCTGATATCCCGTGTCCTATTACGACATTGGCATTTATGCCGATAATCGGTGTACCTCCAATATTTTCAAAGTCTAAACGATCAATATATTCATCCTGTAAACCCTTTGATTTGAAAATCGAATGAAAAGCTTCAGCCTGTTTAAGTACAATATTGCCTACAAATCCATCGCATACAACAACATCGGTCATCATCTCCCTGAAAAGTGCATTCCCTTCAATATTACCGACAAAATTAAGTCCGGGATGTTCTTTCATTAATTCATAGGCAGACTTGATGGCAGAAGTTCCCTTTGTCTCCTCCTCTCCTATATTGAGTAATCCGACAGCGGGATTTTCAATTCCAAGAACAAATTTTGCATACAGGCTACCGAGTATCCCATATTGCAGTAACACATCCGGCTTGGAATCAGGATTAAGGCCAATATCGAGAATAACAGAATTACGTCCGTCAACACAGGGAAGAACTGCTGCAAGGGCCGGCCTGAAAACGCCCGGTATAACATTGACCGTGTAGCTGGCTCCGACCAGCATCGCTCCTGTATTCCCTGCACTGCAGAAACCATCCAGAGATTTATTCTTTAGCATTCCATACCCTATGGAAATACTTGAATTCTTCTTCTGCGAAAAAGCTTTTGCAGGATGGTCGTTCATTTCAATAACTTCGGTGGTAACAATTATTTCAAACCGGGCAGGATCAACCTTCATGCCATTTAATTTCAATAAAATAGCATCCTGGTTACCAATTAATACCAGTGTTTCATCTGAAGATAAATAACTGAGGCAATCAACTGCACCTTCAATAACTGCATCAGGTGCATAATCACCACCCATGATATCAAGGCCTATTCTCATGATATCCCTAAAGTTATATCAAATCAGGCTGTTACTTTTTTCTCGACAGCAAGTTTACCCCTGTAATACCCGCACTCAGGACAAACCCTGTGATACAGAACTGAAGATCCACAATTTGAACAGTTTGCAACTGTCGGAGCAGTTGCCTTATAATGTGTCCTGCGTTTATCTCTCCTGGTCTTGGAGTGTTTTCTTTTCGGATGTGCCATTTTTAATTTTCAAAATTAATTATCGTTCAACAGCATTTTTAATTTATCCCAGCGGGAATCACTATAACTATCTTCCCTTATAATATGTTCATCCAGCTTCTTAAGCATTGCAGGATTACAGTTGCTGTTCCCTGATGCATCTTCGGGATGTATCCTCTGGATAGGAAGTGAAAGATGAATGAACTCATATATGTATTGCTTTATATCCAGTTCATGTTGATCGACCGTAATTGTAATTATATCCGGATCGCTATCATCTCTAATCCTGCCATACTTAACTAAAAGTCTGTTCTCACAATCAACAGGATGATCAAACATCTCAAGGCATCTGTCGCAACATATGCTGACATTACCTTTAATTTTTAAATCAAGATCAATATGGGAAGATCTTTTATCAACTTCTACAAAGACAATAAGGTTACCTTCCTTTATTTCCGATTCTTCAAACAGTTCAAAAAACTTCCTGTCAATCACAAAATCGTATGTACAACGTCCCTCACTTGATCCGCTTAACGGTATGATATATGATCCGGACATCTCTTATAATTTTGGTTTGCAAAAATATAAATCCTTCTCCAATTAAAAAAATTATGGCCAAAAAAGTAAAAATTATGGCCAATTAATACTAATTACCGGTATAAAACTGTTATCTGCCGATTTTCTCTTACTCTATTATTAAAAGTGGCCTATTTTTGTTTCATAATAAAACAGAACAAACATGAAACACAAAGATCATCTTTTACAAAGGAATAAGGAACATCATCCGCAGGTAAGTATCGGATTGTTCTTTATTGTACTGGGGCTGGCACTTCTGGTTGCAACCAACGACCTTCTGCATTTCGGAAGTGTAAAAAGTTATTTTACCTGGCAAACTGCATTGATTTTCGTTGGTGTTTTACTTTTTCTGAATCTGCATTTTACTCCGGGCTTATTATTGATTGCAGGAGGAACATGGTTTCTTCTTGACCGTATTTACGTTGACGTGCCAGAAATCATTGAAACAATTTACTGGCCGGCGGTTGTAATACTTCTGGGTCTTGCATTTATCTTATCATCATTATTTAAAAGAAAAAAGAAAGAGTAATTAATTCAAAACAAATAAATTTACAGATATGGAAACTAATGAAAACTACAGAAATGACTATCCTGCAAGGGTTAACAACAGGGCACTGATTGGTATTATACTTGTGCTGGCAGGATTATTCCTTGTGATCAGAAATACCGGATTCTTTCCGGGTTTTATTGATAATGTTATTTTCAGCTGGCCCATGCTGCTGGTTGTAATCGGTCTTGTTTTAACCCTGGGTGCTGCCGAAAAGACTGCAGGGATAATTATAATGGCTGTCGGAGGCTTTTTTATGATTCCCCTGATTTTCCGGGAAACATTCCATATGTATAATATGTTCTGGCCTTCAATATTCATTATTATCGGGGCAGTTTTTATTGCAACTGCCCGTCGTGGATGGAGTATCGTTAAATCGAAAGGAGTTCTCGGAGATGACTACATTGATTATGTAAATGTTTTCAGTGGCGGTGAACGCCAGGTCGTGTCAGATAATTTTAAAGGAGGCAAAGTATCTGCTGTTTTTGGAGGTATTGAACTTGATCTTACGAAAGCCAAACTTGCTTCCGGCAGATCAGAGCTTGAAATTGCTTGTATCTTCGGAGGTGCCACAATTATTGTTCCCGACGACTGGCATGTTACTGTTGAAGTCACTCCTATTCTCGGTGGTTTCAACGACTCCCGAAAGCTTAGCCCAGGGAGAACAGTTGACCCGGCTAAACACTTGATCATTAAAGGAGCAGTGATCCTTGGCGGCGGTGAGATAAAAAGTTATTAATTCATAGCCGGATGAAACATCCTGTACTTGCCAGAAAAGTAAGACTTATTGTATGGTGGCTGGTCTGGTTTTTACTCACACTGGGCCAGCTGCTGCTCTATTATTTTGCTTTTGGCAAATTTACTCCTGTCAGCATACCCGATGGAATTATCTCCATGCTGATCTATTCCGGCATCGCTCTGTCGCTATGGTACCCGTTCAGTTTCTTCAATCTGGGAGAAACCAGACCTACGGCAGTGATATCCAATATTATTGCCAGCGGGGCTATTTCAATAATTCTCTGGGTTCTTATTACAAAATTTATAGTGACACTTTTACTGCCCGAAGGCAATGATTATCAGACTTACTGGGAAGCTACAATACCTTACAGGATTGGAACCGGAGTTTTCATTTATGGCCTGATTGTGCTGACATATTATCTATTTGTAAATCTTACCTATCTCTCGGAAAAAAAAGCAAAGGAAGCAGGCCTTGAGAGCCTCATAAGGGAAACAGAGCTGAAGATGCTCAGGTCACAGATTAATCCGCATTTTCTCTTCAACAGCCTGAATTCAGTAAGTTCACTGACAATTACTGATCCGGAAAAAGCAAGGGAAATGGTCATTAAATTATCGGAATTCATGAGATATGCGCTTTCGAAGAAAGATGAACAACCTGTTTCTCTCAGAAGTGAACTTGAAAACCTTAGGTTGTATCTCGATATCGAAAAAGTGCGGTTTGGAGACAAATTATCAACTGAGGAGAAGATTAATGAAAAGTGTTTTGAAGTTCAAATACCTGTAATGCTGCTTCAACCACTTTATGAAAATGCTATAAAGCATGGCGTTTATGAAAGCACCAAATGTGTCAGGATCGCAACACAGGCAAAGATTATTGACGGATATATTGAAATTGTAATAAGCAATAATTACGATACTGCTCCGTCATCAAAGAGAGGAACCGGAACCGGTCTGTTAAATGTTGCCAGACGTCTTGAATTGTTCTACGGCAAAAAGGCATCGATAAAAACGATGAAAAAAAATGGGCTTTATACTGTAAAAATGTATATACCAAAAGACTTTTAACAAATGTCATTTGAAAATTAATATATAAATTTAAGGGAAAGAAAACAAAGAGAACTTGTATAGGAACTGCAGGAAACAAGAAGGCAATGGATAAGATCAGAGCTGTAATAATTGAAGATGAAGCCCCTGCCCGGGAAATAATTAAACATTATCTTAAAGAACTGGATTGTATAGAAGTGATTGCTGAATGTGCTGATGGTTTTTCTGGTCTGAAATCAATTTCATTTATGAAACCGGATCTGGTTTTCCTTGATATCCAAATGCCCAGACTTACCGGAATTGAGATGCTTGAGGTTCTTACGGAGAAACCCGAAATTGTTTTTACAACAGCTTACGATCAGTATGCTATAAAAGCTTTTGAACTTAATGCTGTAGATTACCTTTTAAAACCTTTCCCAAAAAGACGCTTCCTGGAAGCAGTAAAAAAAGCAATTCATAAGATCCGTTCAGAAACCAGGAATAAAAAGCCTGCAAGTCAGCTCCTGGCAAAAAAGCCTGATCCGGACTCTCCCGTAAACAGGATTGTTGTACGAAAAGGAAATGCTATCAACCTGATACCGGTTGAACAAATCAAGTATTTCGAAGCCCAGGATGATTATGTGATGATACACCATACGGCAGGCAAGGCTTTAAAGCAACAAACCATGAAATTCTACGAAAAGAATCTTTCTCGAAATGATTTTGCGAGAATACACCGATCCTATATCGTCAGAATTGAAGAGATAAAACGAATAGAACCCTATGGGAAAGACAATCATGTAGCAATTCTTCAGACCAGTGAAAGACTGCCTGTCAGCCGTGCGGGGTACAGGCATCTGAAAAAAGAGTTAAATTTTTAATTAACCCGGCCCTTGATAATCTGATTCTCTATCTTTTCAACCTGTTTTCCTTTTTCCATTTATGCAGAAATCCCGAAACCGGTCGATAACGACGGATCCAGAAAAGAGGTACAGGATCGTATCCGTGAGTGCCTCCGGGTCTGCACCTGAGTATCCTGTTTGTTGCCAGAAGTAATCCTCTGACCGGACCATGCATTTTCAATGCATCGATAGCGTACTGGGAACAGGTTGGCACATGGCGGCAGGAAGGCCTTATGAATGGAGATACTGCATACCTGTAAAAATATACAGGAAGAGATAAAACAAAGGATAGCAAACGTCGTAGCGACTTAGGCATTTTACCTCCCTTCAACCTCGAGCCATCTGGTGCTCTTATTGACGGTCCACAATATTAACCAGATTATGCCGGCCGGAACAGATAAGTAAATCCACATAGGAGTGAGATATATCTTTCCTGAAAGAAAGTAGTTTCTGAAAAGATCCAGCACAGTGAAAATCACAAAGATGTTAACAAAACTGTTATGCTCTCTTTTAAGCACACTCCTAACAGAAAAAGAAAGCCCTGGGGGAATATAACTTCTGAATCCGGGAATGATTGCTCTTACTGTCTCCGACCATTTATCATATGTATCACCAAATTTGCGTCTCAGAAATTGCTCTTCAGCAAACATAATCCTCTCATAATACAACCAGAAAACCAGTATAAAAAATACGATGAAAAGCAATGACCTTAAAAAAAGTATTGGCCCGAGCCACATAAAAAAATTGCCAAGATAAAGCGGATGCCTGACAACGGAATAAAGCCCCGTTACATTAAGTATGTCAGCAATTTGTCCAGTAACAGTGTTTCTTCCTGATGTATTTCTCGGAGCATACCCTGCTGCAAGAATCCTGATAACTTCTCCGAAAAGACTGACACCCAAAAAAATAATTTCATCTCTTAAATCAAAAAGAATAGCCTGTCTGTTCCCAAAATACATTACAAATAATCCTGCAACCACCAGGACAACCGGAAGCCAGCTCCTCCTTTTAAATAACCAGTTGCCGCTGTTCTCAAATTCATGTACAAGTGCCATCCTGAAAACTTAAAGGTTCTCTTGCGGCAATAAAAGTATTAAAATTCTAGAAACTATATTTTATACGGAGGAATCCGAGGTTTATTCTTTCCCTTTCGCTACCCATTATGCTGTTAAAATATTGCCAGATCAGTGAGAAATCAATATTTTCAGCGAGAGAATAATCCATCGAAGGACCGGCAAAAAAACCCTTAAGGTCCGGAAACCACATTGCCGATATGCTAATATTAAGGAGAGGATTGACTGACCATGTAAATTGTCCGAAAGCGGAGAATTCGGAAAAAGCCAGATCCTTTGATGACAGATTGCCTGAATAGAAGCTGACAAAATCATTAAGTTCAAGAGGTTTATTACAATACATGAGCTGAAGCTGGATAATGGAGTTGTCTTTAAGAATTTTATCAAATCCTGCTGTCAGCAATACTGTTCCGGTAGTATCTGAAAAATTTTCAACCGGTTGAAACCACGATCCTTCACCTCTGAATGAAATATTACCAATTGCACCAGACCAGCCTGCCCCCGCAACAAAATCTTCACTATTAACATATCCGGCAAGAAACTGAATATCATAACTCCACTTATTAAACCGAAACAATCCGGCAGCAGTAATATTATCATCATTATCAACCTTAACAGCAAGTTCGGCTGCGGACGAAAATGAAGGAAAATACTGAAACCGTATGGCATCGCTCCCGGGCCGCTCAATATAATCAAAATCAAAAAATGAGTAAGCGTTAAAAATGTCATTGGGATTCCAGACAATTGCTTGTCCCCAGTTAATCCGCTGCCGGCCCAGGGTTACCTGGAATCTGTCAAAGTTCATATCGAGCCATAAGCGGTCAACCTTTGTGTTAAGCAGGAATGATTGTTTTTCAAGGATATTCCATGACAAGTCTATCCATCCCGGATCGCTTCCTATTAGATACGGATAATAACTACCGGCTTTTACCATATCCCCCGTAAACAGACGGTTCCGGAATTCAACAGCAAAGATTAAACGATTGCTTAAATATCCTTTAAAATTGAGCCTGTTATGCAACAGGTTTTCATTGGTAAATGTGCCTGAAAGAGAATCGAACATTACACTCTGCATTGTAGTGATATATCCGTTCAGGACAACTTTTTCCCCCTCATCCTGAGACAGGGCTATGCTGTTAAGACCCAGCAACAAAATAACAATTACCAATACTCTTTTCATGTATTTGTAACAGCAACTAATGTTTGTTTTCGTCAGAAATTACTTTACCGTCCTCCAGGGTGATAACCCTGTGAGCCATCTTAACTACCCTGGGATCATGAGTTGAAAAAATAAATGTTATTTTCTCCTCCCTGTTAAGTTCCTCCATTATTTCAAGAAGCGTCGTAGCAGATTTTGAATCGAGGTTTGCTGTGGGCTCATCTGCAAGTACGAACTTTGGCCTCGAAGCCAGTGCTCTTGCTACGGCTACCCTCTGTTGCTGCCCTCCTGATAATTTCGCAGGTCTGCTATTAATTCTGCTTCCCAGCCCTACTGACTTCAATAACTCAAATGTCCTTTCTTCCCTGTCCTGTCGTGGCCATTTCTGCAGAGACATGATAAACTCAACATTCTCACCGGCTGTCAACACGGGAATAAGGTTATAAGACTGGAAAACAAATCCTATGTTTCTCATACGAAAATCAATAAGCCGCGATGATTTCAGCTTTGCCAGATTGGTCCCGTCAATAAGGATCTCTCCTGATGTCGGTTTATCGAGCCCCCCTATAAGGTTCAGCAAAGTTGTTTTACCTGAACCTGATGGTCCTACAATGGCAGCAAATTCGGCTTCCTGAAAATCCAGCGAGATACCATTGATAGCATGGACTTCGACTTCTGATCCGTCGTATATTTTATGGACATCTTTTAATTCAAGTATTTTCATGGCTTCTGTTGTTTATTATTGAATGTTATTCCGTTCGTAGTGCATCAGCAGGATCAAGTTTAAGGGCTTTACGTGCAGGATAAACTGACGAAATCACTCCTGTGAGGATTATCAGTATTGTGACCTCAATAAAGAATATGGGATCAATTTGCGGATATATGTGTGCCGAGAATCCCATTGCTTCAAACCCTTCTGCATACTTTGAAAAATTAATCCCCTCTCTGGCAGTAACCTGTATTACTATCCAGCTTATTATCATCCCGACAACACCTCCTATCAATGACATAAAAACTGACTCAAGCATTATCATGGAAAAGACTCTTTTCTTGTTCATGCCAATTGCCGTGAGCATCCCCAGCTCCTTTGTTCTCTCCAGAACAACCATAAGCATTGTATTCACAATACCGAAAGCAAGAGCAGCAAGAATAATTATCATAAAAATTGCATAATAGAGATGAACCAATCCCGTCATCATAGCAAGATCCGGTTGTAAATCTTTCCAGCTTAACACCTCGTAACCTGGAAGCTTATTTCTTATACTGCTGGTGATCTCATCGGTATTATCTGTATCATCTATTCTTACAATCAGCTTATGAAAAGAATCTTCTGTTATCCCGACAAGCCTTGTTAATTCGTCATTCTTTACAAAAACATTCGTTTGCTCAAACATGCTGTTTCTTATATCATATATTCCTGCCAGTCTGAAAACTGCTCCAACCTGATAATTATCTTTATCAAGAAAAGTAAGCGTGAGCTTTGAATTTTCCCTGAATGACCATGCTTTCTCTCTGATAATCCGGCCATATCTGGCAGCCTCTTTAGTGGTGAACATTAATTTGAGCTTTTTGATAAATAACTTTTCCGAGGTGAACCGTTCACCGGTAAGTCCGGAAAGGCGGTGAACAATATCTTCCGGAACACCTTCGGTTTTAAGCTCTGCCAGCATGGTACTATCGACGTAATATCTGATAATATTCAGTTCCTTGGCGAGATCCTGCCCTATAAGGGCAAGGTTATATCGTGATTCCCTTTCGAAAAAATCGCCGGTACCAGCCATGATTTTTTTATTCAATGAGAAAATCTTTTTTTCCTTTTCCGGATCAATGCCAATAATTTGTACTCCCGCACTTTTTGTTGCAGTATTCGCCATACCGCTTATTATTATTCTGCTGCAGGTATTTTCAACACCCCCAATACTATTAATTACAGATATTACTTTTTCTGAATCCTTAATAGTCAGGGCAGGATCATAATTTGTGCGGAAATCCTTTGCAGTGACCTGAATATGCGATATCTCCTCATTCAAAGCTGCATCAATACGTTGATTAATGGCTCCTATCATCACTGCAATAGAAAAGACTCCTGCAAATATCCCTACAACAACGGAGGAAATAACCACAACGCTTCTGATGTGATTCCTCCATATATTCTTCCATGCTGTTTTCCAGATCATGACTTTAAATATTATGCTTTTAATGCGTTTGCTGTGTTTAGTCTCAATACCTTGTTAACAGGATAAGATACTGCAATCAGCAGTATAATCGCGACTACAACCGTCTGCCACATAAAATACCAGTCAACAGGCATAAAAGGCATTACAGGTTCCATCCCGTAATCTTCAAACATCTTGGCCATCTCTCCCGAAAACCTTATAGGATGATAGTACCCGATTATGATTACCGGTATAGCAGCAATAATTCCTGCGATGATTCCCATCATACCGATATAAAACATTTCAATGACAACAACGGCAGACAGTTTTGTTTTCTGCATGCCTATTGCCACTACCATGCCAAATTCACGTTTACGTTCCGCTGTCATCATAAGTACTGTCCCGAATATCCCGAAAGCAATGACAAGGTATAATATCGCGATCATGATCATTCCGCTTTTATTGTCTGCGTCCATCTGACTTATAAGTACTTCATTCATCTCCCTCCAGTCTACAACTCTTAAAGGAGGGGCAAGCTTTGCTCCGATACTCGAAACTGTTGCCTCCAGTGCTTTCTCATCATTGCCTATAATATCGACAGCAACAGAAGTGACCATACGCGGTGCATTGTAAAACTCCTGACAGACATCATACGGCAGATAAACAATCATGTTATCAAGATCGGGAGTAGGCATTTTAACAATACCTGAAATCCTGAACTTTGCAGCAGCAGTTGTGGCATGATAACCCTGACCAATCAATACAATAGTATCTCCTATATTCAATTCCAGAAATCTTGATAACCTGTCACCGATCAATGCTTCCTGCCCACCAGCGGCAATATACCCGTTGGGGAATGAAGCATACTCCCTGAAAGGAGTCAATAATTTATCTGCTTCTTTCCTCTTTATCCCCATTTCAGCCTGCAGAAGTCCATCTCCGGAATAAGAACTTCCCTTAAGCATATCAAGCTTATCCTTAATATCACCAGGAAGTTCTGATTCTTTAAGCTTTAAGATCGCCTCATCCGTAAAACGGTATTTAACAAGCTTCCCCTTTACATCTGAAAAACGATTCTCTTTTTCCGGGTCAATCCCCATCACAAGAACTCCTTTTGTAAGTTTTCCAATTGACGCTAGGGCAAAGGACTCAAATCGCGGTACAACTTCATTAACATTCTCATCATCCAATAACAGCTGCTCCAGTTCATGACTATACTCAAAAACATCATCGATAATCCGGCTATCCCAGAAATCTTCATGCTGGATCTGTATATACCCCGTATATGATTCAATAACATTTCTGAACATATGGTCATATGAACCCAGCTGAACCGACCGCATTACAAGTGCAAAGAAGACTGCGAAAAAAACCGAAGCACCGGTAATGAGGGTTCTTCTTTTATTTCTCCACAAATTCCTCCATGCTATCTTATAGTTTTTCATGACTTTCGCATTTAAATATTAAACCATCAGAGGTCATCGTATTTTCTTCATATTCTGCTGTGAGAAAAAACTTTCCTTTATGGGAATATTGTATTTTATTTCCTTGATATTCAGTACTGTTTTGTTTCCCGGTTCATCCGAAGGAAGAAGTTCAATATGTGTGGGTATCAGCCTGCCATCCATAATTTTAATATCTGAAGCAGTTTCAGTTCTGACAATATATCCGTCTTCATCGTACAGCTCAGCATTAAGAAAAAGAAAATCCTTCTTGTCAATCCATCTTATCTGATGACCCCATATTACGGCTGCCTCTTCTTTTGCCACCATCTTTATTTTATAACAAGTCCGCCTATCGATGACCTCCTCCCCGACGATTTCGTGTTGGTAATCATTTACAACCGATGATTCTTTAAGTATATCATCATTTGTATAATCAGAACCCATCCACCCCTGCGACATCATTGAAGGTGGGAGCTTGATAAGCCTGCTGATTGACGGATTCCAACTCCACATTTCAGTACCTACTTTCAGAAAGGTCTGTCCTGCCTCACTGGCGGGGGCCGTAATAAGTGTCAGTACATAATCCCTTTCAAGTGTCCAGGATTTGAACTCAACAGTCCTTTGCCAGGTAGGTCTTATAATAGTCATCGCCATCTCAGAATAGCCCGATTTTTCACCATTGAACTTTTCATCGGCCTTTCTGATTATATCTTTTGCCGACAATGACTGTGCAGAAAGATTCCAAATGCTTAAGTTTCCTGCAATTATAAGAAATGCTGCAATAAGAATTCTTTTCATGACTAACTTGTTTATTATGCTCATTTATATTGCTCAATTATTCTGTTAACAGTTTTATTAAACGTAATCTCATCTTCAGGTTCCATATAGATATAGGTTATCGCAAAACCTTTCATGGTAATAATAAACATGTTCAGGTCCAGGTAGGGATCATAATCAGGGCCTTTCCTTTCCTTTTTCCTGATAAAATAATCTCCCATGATCTTCATTATACCAGATACGGACAGTTTTCCATCTTCTTCTTTCGCAGCCTGAAATAAAGACTTTGAATCAAGAAACGTATTCAGAAACTGCTCTCTCACCTCATTTTGCATCAATAACTGAAAAAATAAACGCCAGAAGGATTTTTTTTCCTTCAGCATCCCGCACACTTTCATTACAAAGAATTCAAATTCTTCTTCAGTCAGATAACCATCCTTATTAATATCGAAATAAGTGATTATCTGCGAAACCGATCTGGTCATAATGCCCGAAAGCAAAGATTCTTTGCTGTCAAAATAATTATACATGAGACCCTTTGATATTCCGGCATGTTTTGCTATCAGGTTTATTGTTGTCGCATGAAAACCTTCATTGGCAAAATGTTCAAGCGCCACATCCATTATAAGGTTTTTTTTCTCTTCCCTTATCTCTTCATACTGTTTTGGTGTTCTCGGTGACATTTTATTTTTGACTAAACGTCCATTCAATAAATAATCCAAAAATAAAACCGTTTTGGTTGAACGGTTAGTCAAAGATATTGAGAATTTTTTTCATAACCAAATTATCAGATGAAAAATTTTACAAAATGTGAATTCCGGTTTGCAAATATCCTTTTCTGGTTTACGGATTGTTGATATTGAAAAATTTCGATATATCCGCTTTTTTTACGGAATTAAAATCAAAATCTTCTGTAATCAAATATTTCAACATATGTGTCCGTTTATTAAGGAAAGATTTTTATCTTTAACAGGTTGTATTTAAAATATTTTCACAATGGCAAGTCTCAGGCTATTATTGGGAATGATTCCCTCAACCTCAAAAATTGAGCGAGCAGAAAAAGCTTTAATCAATGAGTTTGAAAAACTTAAATCAATTACAAATTCAGAACTTCTGGCCAAATATAATAAGCTTAAAGATCTGGTCAATTCATCCGATTTTATTCAGAAAAAAAAGGAGATCAAGTCTCTTCAATACAAAAATTCTGAGGAATACATAAATGAAAAAGAATTTCTTTCCCTTCAGAAAGCAAAAGATATAGTTCTTTATTTTAAAACAGTGGCGGGGAGCACACTTAAAAGATTTAAAGAAATGGATGGCTCTCAGAAAACAAAGGATTTTGAATCGCTTGAAGAGTTCATTAATTCGTATGAATTCAAACAGAAAAAAAAGATGAAACCTATTACTTTCAAGGATACTGATGAGTACAGGACCTTTCAGGAATATAAAGCTCTGAAAGCTGATCCTGAAATCAAAGCATATTATAAAAAGGCTGCAAAAGGCGATGCCACAAAATCACAGGCTGTCCTCAGGTTTGAAGAACTGAATGCTTATATCAAGAGTTCGGAATTCCTTGCAAAAAAGAACATGAAACCAATAACTTTCAAGGATACTGAAGAGTATAAAAAGCTTCTCGAATATGAACGTCTGAAAAGCAATATCGATATAAAAGAATATTACAAATTCAAATCTTCCAAAGAATACACCAATTACCTCAATACCGAGGGTTCCGTAAGACTTGCAAGATATAACGAATTAAAAGAATATGTGAATTCTCCGGAGTTCAAAGAAAAGAAAGACTATCTGCTTGATAAAAAAAGGTTTGAAAAAACAGAAATGTTCAAAGAGATTCAGGAATATGAAAAACTGAAAAAGAATGAAGATATTGTCTGGTATTTTAAGGTTAAAGATTCCAACAAATTTGATGTTCTGAAAAATAAAGAACTAACTTTTAATGAGGATTTTGAAGGAGATAAGCTTGACACGACTAAATGGCTGACAAACTATTACTGGGGTGAGAAACTGCTGAAAGGCAGGTATTCGGTGGAGCCAGATCTTCAGGCATATACCGAAAAGGATAACTTTGAAATAAGGAACAGCGTCCTCAAAATAACCACCAAACCACAAAAAATAACCGGCAGGGTGTGGTCAGCAGCACATGGGTTTGAAACAAAAGAGTTCAGCTATACTTCCGGACTAATAAATTCAGGAACCAGTTTCAGGCAAAAATACGGGATATTCTCTGCCAAAATAAGACCTGGAAATCCGGCAGCAAGGAATTCTTTCTGGATGCTCGCCGATAATATAACTCCTCATATCGATATCTGTCGTACTTCAGCCAGTAAGGTATGGTTCGATTATTTCCCATCCACCGGTAAAGTCTTTAAATCATCGGTTGGTTCAAAATATGCCAATAATTACTACATTTTCACACTTGAATGGACATCCGATAAACTTGTCTGGAAAATCAACGGAACAGAAGTATTCCGGCAAACATCTGAGGTCCCACAGGAACCAATGTACGTTCTGCTTGCAGGTGGCCTTGATAAACCAATCAATGGTATGGCTACTATGGATATTGACTGGGTAAGGGTGTATCAGTATAAATAATGCAACTGAAACATCGTGAATGATATTGTAGAGACGCCCAAATTGGGCGTCTCTACATTTTCCCTGGTCTGAATGTAACTTTCTGGAATTTTGTTCGTCTTTCTACTGTAATCCACAATATGACTGTAAAGGAATATAACAGATCTGTTGATGAGTATGCCGATGCCGTTTACCGTTTCATCCGTGCAAATCTCAGGGATGATGACAGGGCTAACGATATTGTACAGGATAGCTATGAAAAACTCTGGAGAAGCGTTGCCGAAATAGAGTATCCCGTTGTAAAATCCTGGCTGTTTTCTACTGCCTATCATGCAATGATAGACATGATACGAAAAGAAAGAAGGATATCATCTCTGGAAACATATGATGATATGGACTTAATTTCCGAATCACAATACAGCGATCTTAATGAGGTCCTTCATAAAGCCCTGGAACGTCTTCCTGAACAACAGAAATCACTTGTTCTTTTGCGCGATTATGAAGGATACAGCTATAAGGAAATCGGTAAGATAACAGGATTGAGTGAAGCCCAGGTTAAAATTAACATTTATAGAGGTCGCATGAACCTGAAGAATTATATAGGAAAAATTGAAATAGTCTTATAGTCATGAATCCGGACAGGTCAAATTATGAAATATGGTTCATCGACTGGCTCGATGGTAAACTTGATGACAGACAAACTGAGCTGCTTCAGACCTTTCTTGGAAACAATCCGGACCTCAGGGATGAACTTGGCACCCTTGCTCTGTTAAATCTTAAAAAACCTTCAGAATCATATCCGGACAAGGAACTTCTGAAAAAAACACCTTCTGACCTTCCTCAGTCACAATTTGAATACCTTTGTGTTGCCGACCTGGAAAATGACCTTTCTACTGAACAAGCAGAAGATCTCAGGAATTCGATAGGTAACGATCATGAAAAAATAAAAACTTATAAACTAATTCATAAAACAAAGCTTATCCCTGGCAACTACAGTTACAAGCATAAAAACAATCTCAGAAAAATAACTCCTTATCAAAAAGTTATACGTATATCGCTCATCGGATTAAGCGCTGCTGCTGCTTCTGTTGCTTTATTTATAATTATCAATCTATTTCCGCCGGAAGATATTATAATTGAGTATCAACAGATACCACAGGATATTACTGAAAACAGGCCGGCAGTAAATACATCTCCTGAAGTATTACCCGAAAATAATATAATCCGGGAGAATTTTATATCAGACAGATCACAACCTGAAAAAGTCACGCTGCAAACCACTGATATTACGCCAAAGACAATCACAGTATCACAATATATTAATGACCAGGCTGATTCTCCCTCTGAAAGACCGGATATTTCCGTAATTACTGCTCCAACAATCGCTTTTTTATCCGGAATGAGTTTTACAGACAAATACCATATTAACAGGTCACTGATTGCTTTTAATACTGACATTTCACTGCCTTATGATGATGGAAGAAGCAATGTAGAAAAATTTGTTTCAAAATTTTTCCATGAAAAGATTTTAAAAGACAAATCTGCAGGTGATAAACCTGTTAAAGGTTACGAAATAGCCGAAGCCGGGATTACTGGTCTTAACAAACTCTTTGGTACCGAACTTGCGCTTTACAGGAACACTGATGAAAACGGGGAAGTAACATCTGTTTATTTCAGTTCAAAACTCCTCAAGTTTAATGCCCCTGTTAAAAAATCTGAACCATTGCCGTAACTTTCTTAGCCCTCTTTCCGTCACATAACTGAAACAACAGTTAAACAATATGCCATGAAAAAGACAGGAATAATTTTACTCGTAATGGCAATAATCTGCCAGGCCTTCACTCAGGAAAAAACAGATACTAAACAGGAAGAAAAACAAAAAGGTGAAAAGGCCGAAATGAGCGATAATACAAAAATTATTATCGGCAGGAATCTCATAACTTTTGAAGATTCTGATTCTGCTGTTAAGATCAGGGTCGGAAACAGGGGCTTAAGCATCCTTGAATCTCTTGAAGGATCAAAAGTTAATTTTGAGAAATATGAGAGACTTGAAAAAATTGAAGATAATGAATATGATTACTATGATCAGAATGATTCAGAAAGACGAATCAGAAACAGGGCCAGAAATTTCAGAGGACACTGGGCAGGATTTGAATTTGGACTGAATAACTTCGTTTATGAAAGATCAATGGATTTACCTGCAGATATTTCATATATGTCTCTTATTACAAGTAAATCAAACTGCATTAATATTAACTTCTCGCAGCTGAGCATGGGGCTTACCAGACATATGGGAATAGTAACCGGTATTGGGCTGAACTGGAACATATACAGATTCGAAGGAAATAACAGTATAACAATAGGTGCTGACAATATAATATCGGAACTTGTTCCGGAGGGAGACGTTATATTGAAAAAATCGAAATTCTCAACATTTTATTTAAATGTGCCAGCCTTACTTGAATTACAGTTACCAGCCGGATATGGTCACCGGCTTAATATTGCTGCAGGTGTTATCGGAGGGATTAAACTCAACGCCCGTACAAAAATGGTCTTTGAAGACAGGGAGAAACTAAAGACAAACGGAGATTTCAATCTCAACCTTTTCAGGGGAGGTGTTACCGCAAGAGCAGGTTATCAGAACTTCATGTTATACGGTACATATTATCTGACGCCCTGGTTCAGGGAAAACAAAGGTCCCAACGGATACAATCTTGAACCATTTGAAATAGGGATTGCCTTCACCTTCAACGATTAACCGTATTTAAATATATTTCACAAATAGTAGAGACGCCCAAATTTGGGCGTCTCTACATTCTATCAAATGTCTGTTATTATCCCCGCAGGACATTTTTTGTTTCTTATTTGTTACACCGTATATTTGCAACTATCAATTACCACCCGGTTTACAATGACAGGCAAAATACTTACTCCCAGGGAAATCAGAAGGTATTCCAGCCAGATAATGATTCCTGAAATAGGAAGAGAGGGCCAGGAAAAGTTAAAACAGGCCAGGATTATTGTTGTTGGTGCTGGCGGACTCGGTTCTCCTGTACTGCAATACCTTACTGCTGCAGGCGTTGGCAAGATTGGTATTGTTGAGTTTGACAGGGTCGATGAAACAAACCTGCAAAGGCAGGTATTGTACGGCACCAGTGATGTTGGCAAACTCAAATCAATAATCGCCATAAAACGACTCGAGCATCTTAATACACTGGTCGAAACAGAAATCATTAACCTTCGCCTTGACGCTGCAAATGCACTTCGGATATTTAAAAATTATGATATAATTGTTGATTCCACCGATAATTTTGAAGCAAGATATATAATCAACGACTCATGTGTTATCCTGAATAAGCCGATGGTTCATGGCTCAATTTATAAATTTGAAGGACAGGTGTCAGTCTTTAATTATAACGGCGGAGCTACTTACAGATGTTACAATCCCTATAAGAAACAATCCGGCTTAAAGGATCCTGATCCTGCTGAAACAGGAATACTGGGAGTACTCCCTGGAATAACCGGGACGTTGATGGCAAATGAAGTAATTAAAATTATTACGGGTTGTGGAGAAATCCTTTCAGGAAAAGTCTTACTATTCAATATTACCAAACTTATATTTACCGTTATTAAAATAAAAAACATACCTGAAAATCATAATATCCGTGAAGTGAAAATCAACCCGTAGGAACCATTAATAATTTATTGTAAATGCGATTATTACTTATTAGCAATTCAACAAATCCAGGAGAACCTTATCTCGATTATCCAAAGTATTACATCAAGGAATTCCTGGGCAAAAAACCTTTAAAAGCACTGTTTCTTCCCTATGCTGCAGTGACTTTTTCTTTTGATGCATATGAAGAAAAAGTATCGGAAAGATTCAGGGAAGTTGGTCACGATGTAGTTTCAATACACAGGTTTAATGATCCGGTGACTGCTTTAATGGAAGCACCGGCAATAGTAGTTGGTGGTGGAAATACCTGGCAATTGCACAAAATGATCCGTGACAACAACCTTATTGAGACAGTAAGAGAAAAAGTTATATCAGGGACTCCCTATATCGGATGGAGTGCCGGCTCCAATCTAGCCTGTCCGACCATAATGACAACCAATGACATGCCTGTAACAGAACCGGGTTCTTTCAAAGCCTTCAACCTGATTCCTTTCCAGATTAATCCCCATTACCTTGATGCTAATCCTGCCGGACATGCAGGTGAAACCAGGGAACAGAGGATTGAAGAATTCATCGAAATCAATCCTGAGATACATGTTGTTGGCCTGCGAGAAGGCACAGTGCTGCTGGTCGAAAATGGCAAAATAAGACTTAAGGGTCCACGTAAAGCAAGGATCTTTAAGAAAGGCTCAATACCTGCCGAACTGGGAGAGGAGGATGATTTCTCCTTTCTGTCAGATAAAAAATATTTTTAACACAAATGAGTTACTTTTGTAAACCTGTTATTATCAAGGTTTAATTTTTCTGATACAGGAGATGAGGCTGATCATTAAGATACTGAAAATATTCACTTTAATAATTGTGTCAGCAATTATTATATTGTCATCCATCTCTATTCTGCTGCAGGATAAGGTTGGTGATATTTTTCTTAAAGCTCTGAACAATAATATATCAACCAGACTGGATATTGGATCTTTCAGACTCTCGCTGATAAAAAAATTTCCGAAAGCCTCCTTTGAACTGAAGAATATTTTTGTGCACTCTTCATCACGCTTTGACTCATGTGGTTACAATGGTATAAATACTGATACTCTTCTGAATGCAAAATTTGTGTCAATTGAATTCAGTATGACAGATTTGATTAAAGGAAATTACAGTATTGAGAGCATCGGGATCAAATCAGGATATTTGAACCTGTTCAGAGATAGTACCGGTCTTGTCAATTATCATATTTACTGGAAAGAGCAAAAGAATAACGGAGGACAAATAATCCTTAATCTTGAACGGATATACCTGTCAGATGTCAGATCTGTTTATAACGATATGGTATCCCGGCTTAAAATAGAAGGAATAATAAGTAATGGACGGCTCAGAAGCAGAATTTCGAAAAATGATATCGACTTTGATGCAACAGCCGGTTTACAGATTAACCTGTTTCAGCTAAATAACACCAGGATAAATACAGGCATTACAACAGATATTGATTTAAATCTGCATAAATCCGACAGTGGTGTGCAGTTCAATAAAGGAAAAATACGTGTTGAAGACTGGGATTTTTTACTGACAGGTTTTGTTTCAACCGATAATATACTTGACCTCGACGTATCCGGTAAGAACATTGATATTTCAAAAATTACTAATTACTTCCCGGAAAAATATCATAAGATAGCATCTGAATATAAACCAGAAGGGAAGCTGAAAGTTGATGGTAAAATCAAAGGACCAGCAGCAGGTACCTTAAATCCCCACATTGAAGTATCATTTTCTCTGAACAATGCTCATATTGAATATGGAAAATCTGATTTAAGTTTATATAACCTTTCTTTTGACGGCTTTTATACCAATGGTAGTAAAAACAGACCTGAAACAAGCTCAGTTTCAATCAGCAATTTTACCGGAAAGCTCGGTTCAGCCGAGTATAATGGATCATTTAAATTATCTCACTTCAACAAACCGGTTGCAGATATTTCTCTGAAAGGGATCGTTTATCCGGCTGAGCTTAAAGAATTTTTTAATTTTAAAAATATTGAACATACCGGAGGTTCTGTTAATCTTGACTTAAGGCTTTCGGGAAACCTTAAGAAGGGGAAATATACACTCAATGACCTGACTGATCTTTCTTCTGAATCAGTATTCGCTTTTAATTCATTTGATATTGAATTCAGAAACAGGAAATTTGCCGTTAAAGACGTAAACGGTAGTGTTTTATTTTCTCAGACTACTATCGTTAAAGATCTCCAATTCGTCTTTAAAGAGCAGGAGATAAATTTTGACGGAGAATTCAGTAATCTGCCCGGATGGCTTGCCGGTAAACCAGTTATTCTTGAAGCATCCGGAAATATTTCATTTACAACATTTCGCCCTGATCATTTTTTTCTATCCAATCCTGACACTTCAGCAATTGCTCCGCAACGAGCCCCTCTGAATCTGCCTGAGGATATAACTGCTGACCTTAATTTCAGCATTGATACATTTATCTACAAATCCTTCACCGGTATGAATATTAAGGGAATCTTAAACTATAAACCCCGACTTCTAAACTTTAAATCGATAACTATCAACTCGCAGGGTGGAACCATCTCAGGTAATGGTTTACTTGCACAAAACCCTGATAAATCGGTAATTGGAAGAGGCAGTTTTATTATGAATGAAATTGATGTAAACGAAGCGTTCACAACCTTCAATAATTTCGGACAGGGTTTTCTTAAAGCTGAAAATATTGCCGGAATGCTTTCAGGTTCTTTATCGTTGCTCCTGCCACTCGATTCAATGCTCAAACCTGAAATAAAATCCATAACGGCAGAAGGGAAATACATACTTCAGAATGGCGCTCTGGTTAACTTTGAACCTGTAAAACAATTATCTTCATATATTGAACTTTCAGAACTTGAAAATATAAGTTTCAAACAGCTTGAGAACGATTTTTTGATAAGGAGTAATTACCTTTATATTCCTCAGATGGACGTTAAATCATCTGCTGCTGATCTGTCAATAAACGGGAAACATGGTTTTGATAACCAATATGAGTATCATGTCAGGGTTCTGCTTTCGGAGATCCTGAGCAAAAAGGCAAGAAACAACAGAACAGACAGATCAGAATTCGGAGATATTGAGGATGATGGACTGGGCCGTACTACTCTGCCCCTTAAAATTGTAGGAAAAGAAGATAATATGAAGGTCAGCTATGATGCAAAAGCTGCGAGTGCACAGATAATAGATGATATCAGGAACGAAAAGCAAATCCTTAAGACAATTCTCAATCAGGAATATGGATTGTTTGAAAGCGACACAACCGTAAAGGATAAACCTGAACGGAAACCTCGCTTTAGAATAACATGGGAAGGTTCTGATACCTTGAAAACAGACAGTGACACTTTACCAGAAAAAAAAGACAACATATTAAAGAATCTGTTTAAGAAAAAATAGGATTATAAACTGACAACCTGTAAGATTTTGAGTATCCCCTGGAATAAGAATGTTTGGAAACTTACTCTGTTTCTGTTCGCAATACTTATTGGTGTCAGCTCATTCATCTACACAAGCAGCCTTGTAAAGAGCCTTAAGGCTGAAGAGAGAAGAAAAGTTGAAATGTGGGCTGAAGCAACAAGACTTATTATCTCATCTGATTCAAGTCAGAATCTTGAATTTCTCTCATCAATCAGCACAGAAGGGAACACCACAATTCCTGTTATCCTTACCGATGGTCATGATAATATTATTGATTCAAGAAATTTCAGCCCTGCAAGGATTAATGACCCGGGGTACATACTAAGGAATCTGGAAAAGATTAAGAAGAAAAATGAACCAATTGTAATCGACCTCCCTAATGGCTTTGTTAATTATATTTATTACAAAGACAGTATCATCCTGACTCAACTAAGATACTACCCGTTTGTCCAGCTTGGATTGATTATCTTATTCATTCTTGTATCATATATGGCATTAAGTTCATCGCGAAAGGCTGAACAGAATCAGGTATGGGTTGGAATGTCAAAAGAGACAGCTCATCAGCTTGGTACACCAACTTCTTCTCTGGCAGGATGGATTGAAATACTTCAGAACAAATATCCTGAAATCCCTTTTAACAGGGAGCTCTCACTTGATGTTGAACGACTTGAAAAGATCACTGAGAGGTTTTCCAGGATCGGTTCAAGACCATCACTTACACAGGAGAACGTCCTAAAACTGATTGCCCGTATCGTTGAATATCTCAAATCCAGGTCTTCTTCAAAGATTATTTTCAATATGGACTTTAACGGCAGTGATAATATTTTAATTCCTGTGAATGCCCCCTTGTTTGAATGGGTCATCGAAAATATCTCAAAAAATGCCATAGACGCTATGGAAGGGAGTGGAGAAATTACTATAAAAGTAACCGACACTGAGAAAAATACTTATATCGATATTTCTGATACCGGGAAAGGAATACCAAAATCGACGTTTAAAAAAATTTTTCACCCCGGATTTACAACAAAGCAGAGAGGGTGGGGCCTTGGTCTCTCACTTGCAAAAAGAATTATTGAAGAATATCATAATGGAAAGATCTTTGTAAAATATTCAGAAGCAGGGAAGGGTTCATGTATAAGGATTATTATGAATAAAAAGATCTGATGATATTTTTCTGTATAAGTTATAATCAAACAAATGCTTAACAGAAAGGACATTGAGATAATGGCACCTGTCGGATCATTTGATTCGCTCATGGCTGCGATCCAGGGAGGTGCCGATTCTGTCTATTTTGGAGTGGAACAACTCAATATGAGAGCTGCTTCTTCTGTCAATTTTACAATCGATGATCTGCGGACTATTGTTTCAATATGCAAAGAAAACAATATCAGGAGCTATCTTACTCTGAACGTTGTAGTATATGATCATGAAATTGAGCAGATGAAAAGAGTAACTGACGCTGCGGTTGCAAGCGGTGTCTCTGCAATAATTGCATCCGACCTTTCAGTTATTAATTATGCTTTCGCATCAGGGATTGAGGTGCACCTGTCAACACAACTAAACATCTCAAATCTGGAAGCACTGAAATTCTATGCCCGGTGGGCTGATGTTGCTGTTCTTGCCAGAGAACTCAATCTTAAACAGATACGCTACATTTATGATGCTATTAAGGAGCAGAATATCCGTGGTCCTCGAGGTGAACTTGTGGAAATTGAAATGTTCATACATGGTGCTCTTTGCATGGCAATTTCCGGAAAATGTTACTTAAGTCTCCATGAAAACAATACTTCAGCCAATCGCGGTAATTGCTACCAGACATGCCGTAAATCATATATAGTAACTGAGAAAGAATCTGGTTATCAGCTTGAAATAGACAATGAATATATTATGTCTCCAAAGGATCTCTGTACAATCGGATTTATCGATAAAATAATTGATGCAGGATCCAGGGTATTCAAAATTGAAGGGAGGGCCCGTTCTGCAGAATATGTTAAAACAGTTACTACCTGTTATGATGAAGCTGTAAAATCCGTAATTGACGGGACATATAATTCAGATAGAATTGAGGCATGGACAAAAAAACTATCCACGGTATTTAACCGCGGTTTCTGGGATGGTTATTATCTCGGACAGAAAATGGGGGAATGGAACTCCCGTTATGGCTCCAGTGCTACAAGAAGAAAGATCTACCTCGGTAAGGTTACCAACTATTTCACAAAACTGAATGTTGCAGAAATCAAACTCGAAAATGGTGATATTTCCCGTGGAGATATAATACTTATAACTGGTCCTACCACAGGGGTCATAGAATACACTGTCGGAGAGATCCGTGTCGACCTGAAAGAGACAGAAAAAGCTCATAAAGGAGAACTATGTTCAATAAAGGTAAAAGAATATCTGAGACGTTCGGACAAAATATATAAATGGATAGATTTTAACGAGTATAATAACCAGTAAATAAAGCTTATTCCCAGGTTAACTTATCTGCAGCTTCAAGTACTTTAAAAGCATTGATTTTAATATCATCCGTGTCTGTATGAACATAATGAACGTTTTCTGCACGTTTGCTTTTCAGCCCGTATAAATAGGCTTTATCATAATATTGAAGAATAATTTCAATTGCTTTGGCAAAATCACCTGTTTCGATAGCCTTAAGAGTCTCTTTTGTTTTATCCCCACCAAGCCGTTTACTGATTTTAATAACTGATGCCCTCAGGTCTTCAGGTGGATAGACAGAATATTCACCCATTAATCTGGGTATTCTGGTTTTTACATCCATCATGAGGACAATCAAAGGGCTCTTCTGAATATTTGAATAAAAGTTATCCGGCATAAAAACAGTACCTATGTTCCTGCTCTCATCTTCGAGCCATACGGATTTACTGATATTGATTTGTCTCCATTCGTCATATAAAAGATTTGCGAAATGTTCAGAGGAAGGTTGCGGTAACTGACCAAGGGCGCCAAAAGCAGATCCTTTATGGTTTGCCAGTCCTTCCATATCAACAACCTGGTGGCCAGACTCTTTCAGGTGTTTTAGAATATATGTTTTGCCGCTTCCGGTCAACCCGCCAAGTACAATTAATTTCTTTTTCTCGGAAAAACTTTCCAGAATAAAATTACGATACGATTTATATCCTCCCTGTAAAACAATAGTGTCGATATCGCCTGTAGAAAAAAGCCATGCCATTGTTTCAGATCTCATACCTCCCCTCCAGCAATATATAAGGAGCTTCTTCGCGACTGAGATCTTCAAGGCTTCTTTTAGTTTTGCTGTAATTGCCGGCCCTGCTATATCCAATCCCTTTAGAATCGCTTTGGTGCGTCCCCCCTTCTTATACGTTATGCCTACAACTTCTCTTTCTTTATCATTAAACAACGGAATATTGAAGGCTCCGGGAATATGTCCTGCTTCAAACTCCGATGGAGACCTGACATCAACAACAGGTATTTGCAGGGAGAGCTCAAGAAAACTTTTGATATCAATCTTTTTTATTACCTGTAAGGTCATTTATTAACAATAGTTAAAAAGCTTATTCCCGTGTTTTGGAGTTGTTTTGCCGGCACAGTATTATCCTGCCTTCAAATCCTAATTCTGATTGAAGTATTTGGCAAAAAGAATTTTCAGATCATTAATCCTTACGGGTTTGGAAATAAATTCTTTTATTCCTGAAAGTTCGGCTTTTCTTTTTGTTTCCGGCAGGTTATCCGCTGTGAAAGCTGCAATCAGAACAGATCTGTCATAATCAAGAATTTTCCTTGCTGATTCATAACCATCCATTTCAGGCATTATCAGATCCATGAAAATAACATCATATTTTCTGTCTTTAGCTTTTAAATACCCTGAATAACCATCATCAGCCACATCAAAGGTATAACCAAGAGTTTTAAGTAAAGCGCCTAAAACTTTCTGACTCATCTTATTATCCTCAATAACCAGAATTTTAATATCATTCCTTGTATTGTCTTTTTCCTGTAAAAAGGTCATATTATTAATTCCAGGGAAACTTGATCTGATAATTTCAGCAAGTTTATTAATTTCTACCGGTTTAATGATATAATGATCGATCCCTAAAGTAAAGCATTTATGGTAATTACTCTTCTTATCATTTGAACTTATCAGAATCATAATAAAACTATCTGAAAGACCATTTTCATTAATAATCCTTGCGGCATCAAAGCCGTCAAAATCACTATCATCAAAAATAACTACAAGGTGATATCTTTCATCCGGAAAATCCAGGTTTGTTTTTATCTGGTTTACTGTAGATTTATGAAACGTTGTAACATTAAGGGAAAGCCTCAGCTTGTGCAATATTCCCAATATTTCTTCATCCCTGACCTTGTCCCCGGTGATAACAAGTGTTTTTATTTTATCCGGCGAATTAATCTTGTCAGTGATTATGTTTTTAACTGGTCTGTCACCTGAATAGGTCGTAATTGTAAAAGTGATTCTGGTTCCCTGATCTCCGGCAATACCTGAAGGACTTTCAGCATTCAGCTCCCCTCCCATGTGTTCAATAAGCTGTCTGGAAAGAATCGTTCCAAAACCTGATTCGTCCTGATCCCATAGAACTTTTGATTCGCCATTCATATAATCGCCGAAAATTTTCTTAAGACTCGCGTTATCAAAGGGATCACCTGAGTCCAGTAATTCAAATCCAAGAGTTAAAATTCTGTTCTGATTATTTTTTAACATACATTTGAGGCGGATTTCCCCCTTTTTCGTATTGTTAATTGAATGGTTAATCAGGTTAGTAAGTATTTGCCTTATCCTGAAAGGATCTCCGATAATTTTTTCCGGAACATTATTCTCAACTGTATATGTCAGCTTTACTGTCTTTGAATCAATTTTGGTCCTGGCCAGATCTGCACAGTAGTTAATCTCTTCTCTAAGATCGAATGGAATTTCATCAAATTTCATTCCTCCCATTTCGATCTTTGAAAAATCGAGAATATCATTAACAACATTAAGCAGTACTTCAGTGGAACGTTGCAGTAGTTTCACAATTTCCCTTGTTTCTTCCGGAAGCCTGTGCTCGTTCAAAACATCTGTAATTCCAATAATTCCATTAAGCGGGGTTCGTATCTCATAACTCATTCTTGCCAGATACTCAGATTTGGCAAGATTAGCTTTAGCTTCCTGATTCCTTGCTCTTTCAAGCATTGTGACATCTATCAGAATTTCCATATTTGCATCTTCACCCTTGAATTTAAAAGGAATACTATTTCTGAAAAGTATTATCTCCTCATTATCCTTCTTTAATATTATAAAGCGGTCCGGGGTAAAAGTCCCTCCCAGATGTTTTGAAAAATAATCATTGTCATCCGACAATGTTTTCTCTTGAAATATGCTGCCCTTTATCTCTTCCGCATTGTCGTATGAATATTGAATTGCAGCTACTTTATTAGCTTTGATAATCTCTCCGGCTTTATTGTATATTATAACTCCGACAGGCATTTCTTCAATCATCTGGAACAGCGTCTTTTCTGCGGCATTCAGTTGTTCAATTTCAGATTTCTGTGATCGTATGTATCTCCAGAAAATAAAGATTATAGTCTGGACTATCAGTAAGGTTGCCAGTGCAATCAAAATGGAATTCTTAATGATAGATTTCTGGAAAACATCAGCAGGTGCTGAAAAAACAAGACCAATATCCCGCTGTAGAAGATTTGTGGAATAATATGATGAAATTATTGTTTCAGTTTTACCATTAATAGTGGCATTATGATAGATGTTTTCTTTAGAACCCTGGTCCAGTCGGTCGATTATTTTTTCGATTTGTGAATATTCTACCTCTTCCTCACTATTGGTATAAATAATCTCCCCTGTTTCACTTAAAACCCATTCCCACTGATAATCCTTCAGATTAAAAGCTGAAAAGATTTCACTAAAGTATTTCTTATAATCAACGGTAACAGCAATATTACCAATAGTAATATTATCTTTAATAACAGGCAGATAATATTCAAATCTCATGTTCTCATGTGCCAGTTTTTCCATCCTGAATATTTCTCCCTGCACATGGAGGATGAATGTTTGCTCAAGCCAATTGTTGCTTGTTTCATCTTTTTTCAGCGTAAATTCATTCTTTTTGTTATCATTCAGTTTAATACCTGTTACAAGATCCTGGTATTTCGAAAAAAACAATTTCATTCTTTCTTTTGCACTGAACTGGCTTTCTGCATCATCAAAGAAACGTGAAAAATCTTCAAAAAAGATTACCTGGTTCAGATCGCTCAAGAATCCATTATTTGCATTATCTACAGAAAGTCCCACTATCTCAACCTGTCGGTCAAGTAATTCAACAAGGTAGCTCATTTGCTTTCTATAAAGGCTTCGATAATAGAAAAAATTTAACGTTAATAGTATCAGAAATGCCGAATATGCAATTATCAGAATTCTTTTCATTTTTTATAAAATTATTATCCTGAGTATCAAATAAAGATACTAAAAATTTAAGTTTACCGGTATTTGGAATCATCATCATTAATTATACTAAGGTAGCTCCTGTAACGTAGAAAATCAATATTACCTGTTTCAACTGCTCTCCTTACTGCGCAGCCAGGCTCATCAAGGTGAAGGCAATTATAAAAACGGCACTCCCTGGCCATACTGAAAATTTCAGGAAAAAAATGGTAAATCTCATTTTTATCCATATCAACTATCCCAAAGCCCCGGATACCCGGAGTATCAATTATGAATCCTCCATATGGCATACGGTGCATCTCAGGAAATGTAGTTACATGTTTGCCCTGCTTGTGATAATCCGAAACCTCCTCAGTTTTAAGATTAAGAGAGGGATTCAGTGCATTAATCAATGATGTTTTACCAACACCGGAATTACCAGCAACAAGTGTTATTTTGTTTTTCAGTAAATGCTCAATGACCATAAGATTTGTACCCTCAGTTATTGATAGCTTTAGACAATCATACCCTATTTTTCTGTAAAGAGAGATAAGATACTCCATTCTGGTAGTTTCATTGTCACCGTAAAGATCAGTTTTATTGAAGATAATCCTGGCAGCAATCCTATATGCCTCAGCTGTTATAAGAAACCTGTCGATGAATTCAACCGGAGTTTCAGGTAAAATAATTGTAACCATAAGAAAAGCCTGGTCAATATTCGCTGCAATTATCTGGGTTTGTTTAGATAGATTTGATGCTTTCCTTAAGATATAGTTTTTACGATCAAGCACTTCAGTAATAACACCTGAATAATTACTTTTATCAGGTTTGAGTAACACGTTATCCCCCACAGCTACCGGATTAGTAGCCCTTAATTCTTTGACCCTGAATTTACCCTTGATGATACATTCAATAATTCTGTCTCCTTCACAGAGAACCTTATAGCGACTCCCAGTCGATTTTATGACAATGCCCTGTTCCAATTCTATATTATTTGATGCAAAAATATGTAGAGGGTGTCTCAAAAGCCCCTTTTCCGTTTGCTGCCCCTCAATCCCCCCTTCTTCGCCTTCGGTCGTCGAAGTCGATCTACGGCCGACGAAGACGGCGGAGCAAGGTAGCGGGTTAGGGGGCAAAATTAAACTTTTGAGATACCCTCTACTCAATAAAATCCATTTTATTTATTCTAATTATCGGAAGCCATTAACAGGAAAGGTTTCATTTCAAAACTGTGGTAATACGGTCTGAGTCTTTCTGTATTATAATAATCAGAAACCTTGACAACCTTTTTTGATGATGTGACAACATCAATAGGCACATTATCATATCTTCCGTTCTTCAACACTACTATTCTTCCGTGTACTCCTTTAAGGATCAGGTCAAGTGCCAGGTTCCCATAAGCCATCGGAACAATGGAATCGAGAGCATCAGGATCACCTCCGCGTACCATATAACCAAGCTTCTGGTTAATAGTATTAATTGTTTTCCCTTTATTGTATTTTGCTGACAAATCTTTCAGCTTAGCCGAAACCATATCACCAATTCCTCCAAGTTTTGCATGTCCGTAAGCATCTTTCTCACTATTAGCAAAAATCATTTCTCCTCCCTTAAACATGGCTCCTTCAGAAACAATAACAACCGAGTATTTGCTTGGATTACTGTTTCTATCCTCAACAAGTAGCCTGGTAAGCAGTTCAATATCAAATTCATATTCCGGGATCACACACCTGTTTGCTGCTCCTGCCATAGTAGGCAGCATAGCGGTAAATCCGGCATATCTTCCGAATACTTCAAGAACAAGAAGTCTTTCGTGCGATCCTGCTGAAGTCCTGAGACTGTTTGTCATCTGAATGGTTCTGGTCACACATGTGCTGAAGCCAATGCAGTAATCGGTTCCCGGGACATCGTTGTCCATGGTTTTCGGGATAGCTACGACATTTACCCCTTTTTTATACAAATGGACTCCATAGCTGAGAGTGTCATCACCTCCTATAGGGATCAGATAATCAACGTTTAGCCATCCAAGGTTTTTAATTACCTCTGGTGTAAGATCGTTCATTTCCGCGTTATAAGTACCCTGAAGATGTTCGGGAACTGTTTCCTTTGACATGTGGCTTGGTCTTGTCCGTGATGTATGAAGGAAAGTTCCGCCTGTACGACCGGCCTTATTCACAATATCATCCGTGAGGATCTGATAGCAGTTGGTGTTGTCGGCTTTATTATCTCTTATCAGTTCTGTTATACCTGCCCATCCCCTTCTGAGTCCGATTACCTTATAACCTTCACGGTTAGCACGAATAGTAACTGCCCTGATTGCAGGATTAAGCCCCGGCACATCGCCTCCACCGGTCAGAATAGCAATTATCCCTTTTTTTGTCTTGATATTTACCATGTGCTTTTAATTTTATATTATACTAATATTTAATTCTTAAGACCTCAAAAGTAAAACATTTTCATAATATTTTTATTGGTGATCTAATGTTACTATTTTGAAAACATAATTTTAACTGTAAATATTTTTTAAACTTCATAATTATTATCCCATAATAACCAATATAATGGATCTTTACCATCACTATGAATTACAGAAAAAAAACAAATAATAAATCAGCAGTACTGATAACAGGTGGCAGCGGCCTTGTTGGCAAACAATTCACATCTCTGTTGTTATCAAATGGATACAAGGTAGTCCATCTTTCAAGAAGCTCCGGGCATAATAAGGAGGTTCCTGTTTTCAGATGGGATCCTGAAAAAAGAGTTGTTGATACAGACGCTTTTGAAGATATTGACATTATTGTTCATCTGGCAGGAGCCAATATAGGAGCTAAGCGATGGTTCAGGAATAGAAAAGCTGAGATTATCAGAAGCAGGGTGGATACCACAAAATTCCTTTTTGACACCATTACTGAAAGGGGAATAAAACTTAAAGCTTTCATTTCCGCTTCCGCAGTTGGATACTATGGCGCAGCAAATACTCCCGAAATATTTACTGAGGAAGATCCACCATCTGAAGATTTTCTGGGAACTACATGCAGATTATGGGAAGAAGCGGCCGGTCGTTTCAGAGAATCAGGAATCAGGACAGTAATAATCAGAACTGCTTTCGTACTTGCAAAAAGAGGAAGCGGACTATCAAAACTTATCAAACCGGCTCAATATGGTTTTGTTATCCGTCTGGGAGACGGTAATCAGTATATGCCCTGGATACATATTTCTGACTTATGCAAAATATACCTTAAGGCAATCGAAGACCAACAATTAACAGGTCCTTATAATGCTGTTGCCCCCCAACATATTGACCACAAATATTTTATGAAGACCATTGCTGAAATAATGAAACGTCCTCTGTTTCTTCCGCCAGTTCCTGCATTTCTGATAAAAGCAATTCTTGGGGAAATGTCGGATGTAATTCTTAAAGGCAGCAGAGTCTCGTCAGAAAAAATAACTAAAGCCGGTTTTCAATTCGTTTTTAGCAGCCTCTATGACGCTCTGGATGATATTATCAACGGTGACTGATCCGTTTTTCCTATTTCCCTCCTATCTGCATTTCTGCAACTCTGAAAGTAGGAGCTGCAAATCTTCTGTTCAAATCGATATCATTACCCATCATATCTATTCCTTTTAATATTTCAAAAGCTCTTCCTGCTATTGTAACACCTTTTACCGGATGTATTATCTCCCCGTTAACAATCCAGAGGCCGCTAGCCCCACCGCTGAAATTTCCGCTTACTGCATCGATACCATAACCGGTGACCTCTTTAAGAAAAAGTCCTTTAGCAGTACCGGCAATTATTTCGCTTTGAGAATGATTGCCTGTCGCCAGGAAAACATTATGAACACCAATCCCGGGCAGAGCCGTAAAACCACTCCTTGAGGCATTCCCGGTACTTACTACTCCTGCACGGGCTGCTGCTTTGGTATTGTAAATGAAACTCTTAAGAACTCCATTCTCAACCAGTACATTTCGTTTTGTCGGAACACCTTCTCCGTCAAATGGTGAACTGCCCAGGCTTTTAATTCTGGTACCATCATCAATTAGTGTAAGAAGTGGTGAAGCAAATTGTTTGTTCAGATAGTCTTTAAGAAAGCTTGCACCCTGGAGAACACGTTCACCGTTTATGGCTGTAATTACCCCTCCTAACAGTGATCGTGCAACGGCAGGATCAAAGATTATTGCGGCTTTCTGAGTTTCTATCATAACCGGATCAAGAAGTTCCAATGCCTTTTTTGTTGCTCTTTCAGCAATCTCCTCTATTGACATAAGATCAGAAAAGAACACTCTTGAACATGTTTCTCCCCCTGTATTTTTCTGATTACCTTTCTCTGCAACAACATAAACACCCAGATAACATCCTGATGATTTATAACTTTTCATTATCCCATTAGAATTCCCTATAAAGATCTCTGATTCACCTTCCCCGTACCCGGCTCCTGAACTTTTGGTTATTCCTTCAACTCCCAGAGCAAGGCTTTCAAGCTCCAATGCCATCTTTATTTTATTATCCATTGGCACCGATACGATTCCCGGATCGTACAATTCATCAATTTTTGTAATCCCCATGTCATCTGTCAGCACATTATTTTCATCGGGTGATGACAGTTTTGCGAAGGCAACAGCCCTTGATATTGTATCCTCCAGTGCTCTGTCAGTAAAATCATTGCAATGACTGAATCCCATTTTATTGTCAACAAAAACCCGGAATCCCACACCCTGAGATGATGCTTCTTCAATAGTCTCAATTTCTGCTTTTAAAACCTGAACCGACAGGTTTCTGGTAGTCTCCAGATATACTTCGGCAGCATCTGCCCCTATTCTGAGACATTTTTTTACCAGCTTTTCGGTCAAATCTATATAATTCATGTTTCTGATTGTTGAATATTTTATTATGCTTTGGTTCCTCCAACATTAATTCCCCTTATTCTGACTGTGGGCTGACCGGCTGTAACTTCGGCAGCCTGTCCTTTTCCACATATTCCGGGCCCGAAAGCCAGATCATTCCCTACCGCATCAATATTGGATATTACATCCATGCATGATCCGATAAGAGTGGCTCCTTTGACAGGTTTTGTCTTCTTTCCGTTTTCTATCAGATAAGCCTCGCGGCATGTAAAATTGAATACTCCAGTTATAGGATTGACACTTCCTCCGCTGAGACTCTGAACATAGATCCCTTTTTTTGTTGAGGCAAGAATATCTTCAGGGTTATCCTTACCCGTTTCAATAAAGGTATTTGTCATTCTTGGGATTGGAATATACCTGAATGATTCACGTCTCCCGTTTCCTGTACGCTCCATTGAAAGTTGCCTGGCGCTGAGAATATCCGTCATGAATCCTTTCAGTACACCATTTTCAATAAGAACATTTCTCTGTGCAGGTGTACCCTCATCATCAAAGTTTACAGTGCCACGGAAGTTAGGAAGAGTACCGTCATCAACCATTGTAAAACAGTCGGTGGCCACTTTCTGACTCATCTTCCCGGTAAAAGCACCTATCCCTTTTGCAATATTATCAGCTTCCAGAGGGTGCCCTACAGCTTCATGAACAAGTACACCTCCCCAGCCGTTTTGCATAACAACGTCCATTATGCCGGCCGGAGCATCTCCAGCGGCCAGCATGACTACAGCTTCTCTGGCTGCATTTTCCGCAATAGTCTCAGGAGTTACATTTTCAAACATTTCAAACCCTGAATGGTTGCTTAACCGTTCCCTTGCCATATGCCTGGTTTTGCCATTATCACTCATTGCCTGAACAATGAAAAATAAAAGAGGAAGTTCATCTCTGAGGTAAATACCTTCACTGTTTACAATCACTCTGCTTCTGACTTCATCATAATAATCGACCATCGTCATTTTAATACGCTGATCATAATCTTTTGCTGCCTGATCAGCCCTCGCTATTACTTCAATACGCTTCTCATCGGCTATTTCTCCAAGCGGCTGTTCAACAGTAATATAAGAAGGTCTGGTGGCTTCGGAAATATTTACAGGTTCAGACCGGGACCCGTTTGTGGCAACATACGATGCAACCTCTGCAGCTCTTATCAGTTTCTCTTCTGTTATTTCATCCGTATATGCATACCCGGTCTTATTGCCTGATACGACTCTTACTCCGGCACCCTGACTGATTCCATACAAACCACTTTTAAACTTCGATTCTTCCATAACGATTTGTCTCGAGATCCTGTTTTCAAGATACACATCTGCAAAATCCCCTCCTTTTTCAAGAGCTTTTGCAATGATTCCTGCAAGTATTTCTTTGTCCATGTCCAATCCCGGTGCAGATCGTGCACCGTTACGACATGATATTAACTGGGTCATAAGTGCCGGTGTTGCAGCTATTAGCAATCCTCCCTTCATGCTCAGTTCAATAAATTTTCTTCTAGGGATATCCCTTACATAATGTTTTTCCATACTCATACCAAATATTTTGAGTTATTATTCTTAAGAGTATATTTTAATTGGTAATAACAATAATATTTCATCTTATTGTAAATTCTCTGCCTCTGAGAACGCCGCCACGTGTCGAAAACAGGCTTGCCTTTCCTGTCAGTTCCCTGTTATTATAAATTCTTATTTTAAAAACTGTCGCCGTAATGTCACCACCCTGAGTAAAGAAGACATTTTGTGTAACTGTGGTAAGTAACCGATCTCGTTCTCTGTTTGCATATCTTTCTCTGGTTTCGCTTTGCCCGGATGATTTGGATTCAGGCAATATTTTGTAAAACAGATTTCCTTTGGCAAAACCTGTCGTATCAAAATCCAGTACAATCCTGTCTTCCCTGACTATTTTAACCAGGTGAGCCTGTTTCAATGCAGTTGGCAACTTACCTCTATTTCTGAAACTCACTTTGACCTGATAATCTGCAGAGTCTGATTTATATGATTTGACTTTCTTAACTTCAATATCTTCCCATGCCAGTTCCGGCAAAGCCTTCACCATCTCAAGATTAAAAAATGCCTGGTTCCTTGCCCATGGTTCAAGATGTTTTGACGGAGGATTCTGTGAAAGGAACTTGGGATCAAATCCACCTATTTCAATATCACCGTAAACCGGGTGCTTCGAAGGTTTCCATTCGATAAACCCATTACCATCATTTTCCTCATCATCCCACTTCAGAATGTCGTACTGGTCAATATTATCATCGTTGTTATAATCTTTAAATCTGGCCCCGTTCCATAATTCATCACCGTACCATATAGCACCAAAATACCAGTATCCAAAATCAGGACCATGTCCAAAAAGTGGATTTCCTCTTCCATAATCATTGTAAACATCTCCGGCACGGTCATATCCGGTTATCTTCTTCCCAATCTCATCAAATTCCTTATACCATTCCAGGTCTTCAGGATACATTCTTTCCTCAGACGGAGAAGTGGAAGGTGGTCTCAGGTGCATCGGTACTCTTGTATCCATAGAGTTGACAACATATACATTTGGATGAGTAAGAAGAAAAGTCACCACAGACCGGGTTTCAGTTTCGCTCATCGGGTATTCCCCTGCACCGCCCTGGGTAAATCCCCGACCTGTCTCCTCTGTTACAGGTCTCCAGTTTTCGGGGTAGTTGCGGTGGAGATCAAGGCCCCCGATACCGTCTTCATTTATCCTGCCGTCGTTATCATTATCAATTCCTTCAGAGGCTGATGTATATATTCCTTCACCTGGCGGAACCCGCGTCATAATTCTCCCGGCTGAATCAAGAGTATCAGGTATAAGTGTACCCTTTTCTTCATCCCTCCATCTCATAGTCAATATTATACCATCACCATCAATATCATCCGGAGGATCTTCATCGAGAAGACCATCCAGGTCATTGTCGAACGGACGAACAGTGCTTCTGTTACTCTGCGCAGTATTCATATAAAGATTATGCCCATCCGGATTATTGACTGGCCGCAGATAAAACGTTTTTGAGTCAATAAGCTTTGTAACTTCCGGATCTTTATCATAGTTTTCGATAAGATACTTTGCAAGCCACATAACTGACTCACAACTTGTTACTTCACCACTGTGACGGCCACCTTCAAAAAATGCAGAAGGTTTATCCGTATCCTTTCCTGTTTTCAGGTTTGTTACGGTTATCTGCAGTATTGGCCTGCCTTCAAAGCTTTTGCCGACTTCATACAGATCAACAATTTCCGGATACTTTTCTGCCCACCTTTCAAGCCAGGTATTTATTACCTCAAGCGAATGATAAGTATCGAATTTAAGGCTATCGCCTGCCTGGTACTGAACATGCGATAATTTCACTTTTGGGAAAAAACTTACGCCATGCCTGAATCCTGTCAGAGTATAAATCCTGTCATTATTTTCTGAATCATTTGATCCTGGTAATGTTGGCTGACGGTCAGTCTGACTGTCAAGATTTGCACATATTAACAACACCTGGAAAATAAATACTATTCTTTTCATCTTTGAGCGTTATTATTTAAGATCTAAACACATAATCAATTTAAGAAAAAAAATTAATTTAAGGAAATAAAGCTGCATATCACGGAGTAATTCTCATATACTCTGGTAGTCAATCAGTATGCAGATAATTAAAGTCACCCTCTTAACGCAATGATCTCAAGCTTTTTAATATCAACAATCTCAATTGTTTTGCCAAAAACCCTGATAATATCATCCTTTTTAAAGTCAGAAAGGGTCCTGATCACATTTGCAGTACTCATCCCAATATAGTCTGCAATCTCTTTTCGTGATACCGGGAGATCAAATACCCTGGAATTAAATATCTCCTTTTCAAAAAACAACAAAACATACGCAACTCTTCCTGCAAGATTTTTCTGTCTGATGTCGAGAGCCTGGGTGATTATTTTTTCGTTTGTGCTTGAGATTCTCGTCAGGATTTCTAAAGCAAACCGACCGTTCTTCATGAAAAGGTCTTTGATAAACTCAAGCTTAACCGAACATACAACCGAATCTTCAAGAGCAGCAACTGAATAACGGTATTTTCCCTCTGAAAAAATGCTCATATTGCTCACGAACTCAAACGGACGGTTAATAGTAACAACCTGTTCGCTTCCGCCTGAAGAATGTCTGAATAATTTTACAAGACCTGTTTTAAGGTATTTAAAGTCGGTGATCTCCTCTCCTTCATGATTTATTATTTCCCCTTTATTGTAGGATTGTTCTTCTCTATGTTTGCATAACTCAAGAATTGTATCATCATCAAGACAGGAAAATACCACATTCCTGAATTCACAGTTCTCACAGATACAATTTGTACTCTTTTTCACTCAGCCAAGTTTTCTGCAAATTTATTATTTAAACATAATCATTATAAAAATTCAATTTGTTTTATTTACAAATTTGGCCCTATTTTGAAACTTTTATTAACGTATGTATAACCTGATAAAATAAAATGACATACAGAACAGATTATCATATACATTCATGGTTCAGCGACGGCAAGGCAGCCCCTGAGGATTATATAGCACCTGCTATTGCGGCCGGGCTAAACGAAATAGGTTTTTCGGAACACCTGGTTTTATTCAGTGAATCTCTGGACTGGAGCATGAATATTTCGGACGTCCAGGGATATCTGACGCATATTAAGAATCTGAAGGAGAATACCAGGGACATCATAATAAGAACTGGTCTGGAAGTGGATTTTTTTGCAGGAAAGGCCGAAGAGATTCAATCATATTTGAGTAAAATGGAACTGGATTATATTATCGGATCCGTTCATTATCTTGGGGACGAGAGTGTAGATAGAGGTCCTGAGTTTTATGAGGGAAAAAACCTTGACGAATTATTTGAATCCTATTTTGATCTCGTTTCTGCAGCTGCTGCTTCCGGACTTTATGATATTATAGCCCATTGCGACCTGGTACGGATCTATGGTTTCAGACCTTCTTTCGATCCTGCATCCCTTTACAGAAAACTTGCAATTAACCTTAAAACACACGATGTAGCTTTTGAATTGAATACCAATGGCAGAAACAGGCCTCTCGGCGATTTTTATCCCGACCGGCGTTTCCTTCATATATTCTGGGAAGAGAATGTTCCTGTATGTATCAATTCCGATGCTCATATGCCATCGAGGGTAGGACAATATTTCGACGAAGCTTATCAGCTGTTAAGAGATGCCGGTTATACCGAAATGGCTGTTTTTGAAAAAAGAAATAGACATATGGTGCCCCTTTGACACAAAATACTATCTACTGTAAATACTAAATTATGAAATATCCGTTCAAAACCTTGGTAATTTACCTGGTATTAATAACAGCTATATCAGGATGCTCATCCCCCGAGAAAAGCAGTGTCAGAACAGATGGTCCGGAGGTTATCTCTTTTCGTGCATTGCCATTTGAGCTAAGTGACGTAAAACTACTTGACGGGCCGTTTCTTGATGCGACAGAGCTTAATATTCAAATACTTCTGAACTATGAACCTGACCGTCTGCTTTCCAAATTTTATACTGAAGCAGGACTGACTCCTAAAGCTGATCACTATGGTGGATGGGAAAACGAGACCTTGGCAGGACATAGCCTCGGTCACCATCTGAGTGCATGTGCTCAGATGTATCAGACTACAGGAGATCCCCGGTTCCTTGAAAGAGTCAGTTATATAGTCGCTGAACTGAAAAAAGTCCAGGACACTGACGGTGACGGTTATATAGGTGCTTTCCCCAATGGTAAGAAAACATTCGAAGAGGAGGTAGCAAAAGGAAATATAAGATCTCAGGGTTTTGATCTTAACGGAATCTGGGCCCCTTTTTATACCCAGCATAAAATTATGGCAGGATTACGGGATGCATACCATCTTTGCGGAAACAATACTGCCCTTGAAGTTTCAAAACGCTTCGCCGACTGGCTCGACACAATAGTAACTCCGCTGAATGATGAACAGGTCCAGAATATGCTTCGCTGCGAGCATGGCGGGATAAGTGAAACTCTTGCCGACCTCTATGCTGACACAAACGATGAAAAATACCTCAGAATTTCAAGGATCTTTTATCAGAAATCCTTTCTCGATCCTCTGAAAGAGGGAAAAGATATATTACCAGGCAAACACTGCAATACCAACATTCCAAAACTGATTGCCCTGGCTCGTTTACATGAACTTACAGGAGATACAACCGATCGCAAAGCTGCAGAATTCTTCTGGGAGACAGTTGCCAACCATCATTCATATGTTACAGGAGGAAATGGAAACAACGAATACTTTGGTCAGCCTGATAAATTAAGGGATCGACTTGGTGAAGGCACTACCGAATCATGTAATGTATATAACATGCTGAAACTTTCCGAACATCTTTTCATGTGGAATGGTTCAGCTGTCACCGCGGATTTCTATGAACGAGCCTTGTTTAACCATATAATTTCATCCCAGAATCCTGTGACCGGAAATGTGACTTATAACCTGTCGCTCGATATGGGAGGATTCAAGGAATTTCAGGATCCTTACTGGTTTACCTGTTGCATCGGAACAGGGATGGAAAACCATTCCAAATACGGCAGGAATATTTTCTATCATAATGATGATGAGCTCTTTATTTTCCAGTTTATTGCTTCTGAACTTACATGGATTGAGAAGGGGATGAAAATTGTGCAAAGAACTGAATATCCCGAAGAACATGGAACAACTCTGGAATTTGAATGTGATAATCCTGTCAGACTTACAATCCGGGTCAGATATCCTTATTGGGCTGAAAATGGAATAGAAATTTTTGTTAACGGCAGCAGGAAACGGGCTAAACAGGACCCAGGAAGCTTTGTCGGGATTAATAGAATCTGGAAAACAGGCGATGTACTTGAAGTAAAATTCCCCTTCTCATTAAGGCTTGAATCCATGCCTGACGATAGTAACAGGGTCGCCGTGATGTACGGGCCACTTGTTATGGCAGGTGATCTTGGTCCCTTAAATGATCCGGGATCAAAAGATCCCATGTTTGTCCCGGTTTTGATGACAGATAACAGGGATCCTTCACAATGGATGGAGCCTGTTGAAGGTAAGATCAATACATTTTTAACAGTAAACACAGGCCGTCCGCGTGATATAGAAATGAAACCGTTCTACTCGATATACAATCGCAGATATACTGTCTACTGGGATCTCTTTAATGAGTATTTATGGAATAAAAAGCAGGAAGAGTACAGGGCAGAACAGGAACAAATCAAAGCATTAAATGAAGCTACAATTGATTTAGTCCTGCCTGGTGAAATGCAATCTGAACGCAATCATAATTTCCGGGGAGAGAGGACAACGCCGGGAAGATTCAATGAGAAGGCTAACCGTGAATCGCGGAGTGGATGGTTCTCATTCGACATGAAAATAGATGCAAACACTCCCGTGGCTCTTGCTGTTGAATACTGGGGAGGATTTCCGGGGGCAAAAACTTTTGATATCCTTGTAAATGATAAAGTTATTGCGACCGAAAACATTTCAAACAAAAAAGATGGTCATTTCATAACAGTCCAATACGACATCCCGGAAGACATATTAAAGGAAAAATCCATAGTGAATATTAAATTCCAGGCTCATCCGGGCAATATGGCGGGGCCTGTTTTCGGAATAAGAACTCTCAGGAAATAAATTATCCTGTCAGAATACTATTTTATTCTGGATAAGACCGTATGAAAGGGATACGGCGAATGTATCAAACGATAATCCGAGAGCGACAGCAATTATTGTTACAAAATCCATTAATCATAAAGAATTGGGTAAATATAATATAAAACATCCTTTTATACTTTTTCAAATTGATTGCATATATTTGAGCACCAAATAATGGTATGGATGAGAGCTGTTATTCAACGTGTCAGTGCAGCTTCCGTAAAAACCGGAAACAAAACTTTGTCTGAAATTGGCCTGGGACTCCTGGTGTTTATAGGAATTGAAAATGAAGATAACGACTCAGATATTGAATGGCTGTGCAATAAAATAATCCAGCTCAGGATATTTAACGACAGTGGCGGAGTAATGAACCTTTCGGTGCAGGAGACCTGTGGAGATATCATTGTAGTAAGTCAGTTCACCCTTCATGCGAAAACAAAAAAAGGAAACAGGCCTTCATATATCAAAGCGGCACCCCCTGACATTGCTGTACCAATGTATGAAAAGCTGGTTTTGCGGCTTTCGGAACTCCTTGGTAAACCGGTTGGGACAGGTAAATTTGGTGCGATGATGGAGGTCGAGCTTATAAATGATGGTCCCGTTACAATAATTATTGACACAAAAAACAAAGAATAGGAGCTGATGCAGGAAAAAATCCACCTTGTTGATGAAAAAACACTTAAAAGATCTGTTTTACTTGTAACTGCATCCGCTGCTTTTCTCACCCCTTTTCTGGGCTCAGCTATTAACCTTGCCCTGCCTTCGATAAGTAAAGATCTGAATGCCAGTGCTATAGAACTTGGCTGGATCGCCAGCAGCTTCATCCTCTCGTCAGCCATCTTTCTTCTTCCCTTCGGCAGGCTTGCTGATATTATCGGAAGAAAAAAGATCTTCTCCTGGGGAATACTTCTGTTCACAGTCTCAACTTTCCTTATTATTTTCTCATGGAACTTTCATTCTTTATTGATATTCCGCATCTTCCAGGGAATATCTGGTGCCATGATCTTTGGGACAAGCCTGGCTATTATTACTTCCGTTTTCGGACCCGGTGAACGCGGAAGAGCTATGGGAATTAATATAACTGCTGTTTATACCGGCCTTTCCGGTGGGCCAGTGATCGGGGGACTTCTTACACAGTATTTCGGATGGAGAAGCATCTTTGGATTTCTTGTGCCGATCGGATTAATATGCCTCTATCTGATATTTAAAAAAATGAAG
>Ga0315544_1000113_pt1 | contig 77235 bp, 69 predicted proteins | sample SalMarSW160130MG_2_FD_202543 | JGI IMG/M metagenome (GOLD analysis project Ga0315544, IMG submission 202543) | Salt marsh sediment microbial communities from the Plum Island Ecosystem LTER, Massachusetts, United States - Salt Marsh Sediment SW1601-130 ...
ACTAAGATTAAATTATTTTAAAATTACTATAATATTTGAATAACGAGACTTCATTAACTAAAAAGAGTGATTGCCATTACTCATATAATAAATTTACCTGCACTATTATATTCACAAATTGGCTAAACAAGATAGTAAATTCATTATAGATGAAAGTAATACAAATTTTATAAAAAATAAAATATCTATTTCTGTATTAATTAACAATTAAAATATTATTTAGACTGGTTTAAAATTAAATTTTAAATCTATATTTATCGATAAGATTTAAATTAAATAACTTATTTTACTTCAATTACTTTTGATAATATTACTAATTTTTAATTTTGTAAAAAAAGATTGATTAAAATTACACTTTACAAATGAAATTTAAAAGAATATTAGGAATTGATATTGGGGGTTCAGGAATTAAAGGTTCCCCTGTTGATATAAAAACCGGCAAATTAGTTGAATTAAGACACAGGATCCCTACTCCAGTACCAGCCACACCTGAATCTGTAGCAATTGTCATCAAACATCTGGCTGATCATTTTAACTGGAATGGACCTGTAGGTTGCGGATTTCCTGCAGTAGTGCAGAATGGTATCGTTAAAACCGCAGCAAATATTGATAAATCATGGGTCGGATTTAATGCCCAGGAATTGTTTACTAAAACTACTGGTCTCCCCACACTGGTTATAAATGATGCTGATTCCGCTGGTATGGCGGAAGTAAAATATGGTGCCGGGAAAAAATTCAAAGGAACAATACTTTTGGTCACTGTTGGAACAGGTATTGGCTCTGTAGTCTTTACAAGAGGCAAGTTGTTAGCTAACACCGAATTTGGCCATATTATCCTGAACGGGCAGGATGCCGAGCTTTATGCATCAGATGCCGTGAGGAAAACCGAGGACATGGACTGGGGCACATGGGCAAAACGATTTAATGAATACCTTCTCGAAATGGAAAGGCTCCTTTGGCCGGAATTAATTATTATAGGTGGCGGCGTAAGTAAAAAGATCAATAAATTTAAAGAATATCTTACTGTAAAAGCCAAAGTTGTCCCCGCAAAACTGCAAAATGAAGCCGGCCTGATTGGAGCAGCCTTAGCTGCAAAGGTGAATAAAAATTATTTAATGCAGAGTCAAAATTAATATTATAAGATTAGAAACTAAATCTCCGGGCATCAATAACCGGAAGGCTATTATTTAATGCTATTTATTATCGGGAAGAGTTACCTCAAATAATGTTCTGTTTATTATTGACCTTCCTAAAGTTATTTCATCAGTATATTCCAGTTCATCACCCACTGATACTCCACGTGCAAGGGTTGTTATTTTAATATCATGAAGTTTAAATTTTTTATACAGATAAAAATTGGTTGTATCTCCCTCCAATGTGGTACTTAATGCAAGGATTAATTCCTTGATATTTCCTTCTCCAATTCTTTTATTGAGACTATTGATTGTTAAATCATTTGGCCCGATACCGTCAATTGGCGAAATTATACCCCCCAGAATATGATATACTCCCCTGTATTGTTGAGTATTCTCAATAGAGATAACATCTTTTATATTCTCAACTATGCATACTATTGAATGATCTCTGGAAGAATCGTTGCATATATTACATATTTCTGTGTCTGATATGTTCTGGCAAATCCTGCAGTATTTAATCTCTTTGCTAAGCTGTATAATAGTATTTCCGAAATTGACTATAACTTCTTTATCCTGTCTCAACAGATATAAAACCAGGCGGAGAGCGGTTTTTTCCCCAATACCGGGAAATTTTGAGAATTCATTCACCGCCGATTCCAGCAACTTTGAAGGGTAATTAATATTCATATTATGTACATTGAATTTTTGTAGTATAATTTCTGATTACAAAAATAGAATGATAAATAATTTAATCTATTTTTATATTCAAAAATACCTGAAAATATTTGATTTTTATGTCACCAGTTCAGCTATCAGTTATTATTTCAACATATTTCATTACACTTCTTGTTATATCTGCAATAACAGGTAAAACAGCTGGTAATAAAACTTTTTTTCTTGGTAATAGAAGATCTCCATGGTATATTGTGGCTTTTGGGATGATTGGAGCCTCTTTGTCAGGAGTTACTTTTATTTCTGTTCCCGGAGAGGTAGGAGCAAGCATGTTTTCATATATGCAAATAGTACTGGGGTACCTGTTAGGTTATATTATTATTGCTAACATTTTAATGCCTTTATATTATAAGTTAAACCTGACTTCCATTTATGTTTATCTGGAGAAAAGATTTGGTAATATTTCTTATAAAACTGGCTCATTTTTCTTTTTGATCTCACGAGTTATAGGTGCATCATTCAGGCTTTACCTTGTTGCGATGGTACTTGACAGGTTTGTTTTATCAGCCTGGGGTGTCCCTTTCTGGTTTTCCGTGGCAGTTACTATTATCCTTATCTGGATATATTCATTCCGGGCAGGAATTAAAACAATAATATGGACCGATACATTACAGACCTTTTTTATGCTGGTTGCTGTTGGATTTTCAATATATTTTATTTCCAGGGAGCTGGATTTTACTTTAACTGACTTATTTAAAAAAGTGAGCGAAAGTCAATATTCTCAAATATTTGTATGGGACTGGAAGCCTAGAAATAACTTTTTCAAGTATTTTTTTAGCGGGGCTTTTATTAGCATAGTAATGACAGGATTGGATCAGGATATGATGCAAAAAAATTTAAGTTGCAGAAATATCAGGGAAGCAAAGAAAAATATGTACTGGATGAGTTCATCTCTGATTATAGTAAACATGATATTTCTGGTACTGGGAGCCTTGCTTTATATTTATGCCAGCTCAAAAGGTGTAATAATTGAAAATTTTACAGATCCTGAGCTAATCAAAGATTGTCCGATAGAATTATTAAACAGCAGAAACACTTTATTTGAATGTGAAAGAACCGACCAGCTTTTTCCTTTTTTAGCTCTCAGACATTTGACGCCTGTTGCAGGACTAGTCTTTATACTCGGTTTAATAGCGGCTGCATATTCAAGTGCTGATTCAGCATTAACTGCTTTAACAACCTCATTTTGTGTCGACTTTTTAGGATTTAAAGAGGATTCAAACAGAATAAAAACCCGATATCTTGTGCATGTCGGATTTTCATTATTATTATTTTCCACCATCATTGTTTTCAGGCTATTGAATAATGAAAGTGTAATAAACTCTTTATTTAAGCTTGCCGGATATACTTATGGACCATTGCTGGGATTATATAGTTTCGGATTATTCACCAGACTGAAAATAAAGGATCCATGGGTTCCTTTAATAGCGTTCTTCTCACCAATACTGTGTGGTATCCTCAGCCTTAAGTCAAAACAATGGTTTGGAGGTTATGAATTCGGATTTGAGCTTTTAATATTTAACGGATTATTAACCTTCATCGGATTATTATTTTTGGTAAAACGATTAAGCAAGACAAAGGCAAATAATTAGCATAAACAGATTATCCGTGGAGTATTTATCCGGGCGGGAGTAATTTAAACCAGCTCAGTTATGTTACTATTCTCTACTGAAAATATTTCTTTTAAAACGTCACCATATTTTTGAATAAGAAATTTTCTTTTTAATTTAAGTGTGGGGGATAATTCACCTGTAAGGGGGCTCCATTCTTCGCGAACCAGCCTGAATCTTTTTATTTGTTCTGCCAGTCCGAGTTGTTTATTTAAATTATTTATTTCCTTCTGGTATATCTGAATAATCTTTTCATTTCGAATGAGTTCTTTATTATCCGTGTAATTGATTCCATTAGCTGAGCACCAGTTATGCAGGAATGGGAAATTTGGTGAAATCAGGGCACTGGCAAATTTTTGATTTTCACCAACAACCATCATTTGTTCAATAAAAAATGATTCTTTAAACTTATTTTCAATAACCTGAGGGGAAACATATTTGCCACTTGACAACTTGAATATTTCTTTCTTTCTGTCAGTAATTTTTAAATATTTATTATCTTCAAATATGCCTATATCGCCGGTATGAAACCAGCCTTCTTTATCAATTACCTGGCTTGTTAATTCAGGATTTTTATAATATCCCTGCATGACGTTAGGTCCTTTGCATAATATTTCCCCGTCATCTGAAATTTTAACATCAACTCCATTCAGAGGGGGTCCAACTGTACCTATTTTTATTTCATTTGTAGTAATATTATTAACTGCAATTACAGGAGATGTTTCTGTTAATCCATATCCTTCAATTAAAGTTATTCCGGCAGCATTAAATACTCTGGCTAATCTTGACTGTAAAGCAGCACCTCCCGATACTATTAAGTCAACATTGCCACCAAGGGCTTCTCTCCATTTGGTGAATACAAGTTTATCAGCAATTTTTAATTTTAAATGGAAAAACCAGCCGTTTTTTTTGTGCAGCTTATATTTTAATCCCAGTCTGACAGCCCAGAAAAATATTTGCTTTTTTATCCCTTTAAGTTCTTTCCCTTTAGCTATAATCTTGTCATATACTTTTTCCAAAAGCCTCGGAACAGTGATAAAAACATGCGGTTTAACCTCACGAAGATTATCTGTAATAGTACCAAGGTTTTCTGCATAATATATACTTAAGCCATTATTTTGAAAATAATAATTCACTGTTCTTTCGAAAATATGATTTATAGGAAGAAAACTTAATGTTCTCTGAGTTTCATTGAAATGGAATACTTTACTTAAAGACTTTATATTACTGATAATATTATTATGAGATAATAGAACTCCTTTAGGGTGGCCAGTTGTTCCTGAAGTATATAAAAGGGTAACGGTTTCATCAGGCTTTATATTTGCCTTAATATTCTCCAATTCATTACTGTACTTCTTTCTGTTTTTCTTTCCTAATTCTATAATTTCCTTCCAGTTCTTTACACCCTCAATTTCATTAAAGCTATAAATGTCTTTTATTCCCGGGATTTTCCCCGCTATTGGTTGTATTCTCTGATAGAGTATATTGTCAGAGACAATAATTAATCTGGGATCACAATGATTAAGAATATAATTGTAGTCTTCATTACTTATTGTCGGATAAATTGGTACGTGTATAATTCCTGCCTGGCTAAGACCCATATCCATAAAGTTCCATTCAGGGCGGTTATTTGAAATTGTAGCAACTTTATCTCCTTTTTTTAAACCCAGTGAAAGCAGACCAAAGCTTATATTATATGCATTATTAATATAATCATCAGCTGAATATTTTTTCCAGAATCCTTTTTCTTTTCCTATAAAAGCATTTTGTTTACCGGAATAGTTTAATTTGTAATTTTCGAGAATATCGAACGTTCTGGTGATTTCCATTCAGGTTAGTTTTTGGCTTATCAAATATAATAAATTTAAACTGTATTTCTTTTTATTATAAAGATATCTTAAAATAAGAATTGTACTTGTATTGCAATATACTGAAAATAATTTGTATTTTTATTATATATGTCATAACCGGACTATGGACATTCAAAAGACAAAAATATTAGTAGTAGACGATATAGAACGAAATCTTTTATATATAGAGGGTGTTCTTGAAGAGTTAGATGTTGAAGTTATAACTGCAACTTCCGGAATAAAAGCATTACAGGCAATACAGGAGCATGAATTTGCTCTTGTTATACTTGATGTTCAAATGCCGGAAATAGATGGTTTCGAAACGCTGGGGAAAATCAGAAACACTAAAGGGAATGAAAACCTGCCGGTTATATTTTTGTCCGGTATTTACACGGATGATAATTATCAGGTTAAGGGACTGGAATCAGGAGCGGTTGATTTTATTACTAAACCAGTTAATAAGTCGTTTTTTTTAGCTAAGGTCAAGGTCTATGTCGAACTTTACCGTCAAAGGAAAGATCTTTATGATCTTATTGAAAAATTAAAACAAACTAATAAAAAGTTGGAGGAAAGTGAGAACAGATTCAAGAAGATATCTATGGTTGCAGTGGATGCAATTATTGTAATAAATAAAAATCATAAAATAACATATTGGAATCCTTCAGCTGAAAAAATATTTGGATATACAAAATATGAAACAAGATATTTAACATTCCAGTCACTTTTCTCTGAAAAAAAATACAAAAATGGTTTACCGGAAAACCTTCAGAAATTCATTGCATCTGACAGGGTTAATATTATTAACAGAACAATAGAATTAACAGCTGTAAAGAAGAATAAAATCGAATTTCCTGTAGAACTTACTATTTCATCATTTAAGATCGATAATAACTGGCACGCCGTATCTATTATAAGAGATATAACGAGGAGACAGAGGATAGAGAAGGAGCTGCTGAAAGCTAAAGAGGCAAAGGAAGCCAACAAAGTGATGAGTGAATTTATTGATAATTTAAATCATGAATTACGTACTCCTTTAAACGCAATAATTGGGATTTCGAAAAGCATGACTAAATATGAGACTGAAAGCCTTAGTGATAAGCAAATCGAAGCCCTGCAACATATCCATGAAAGTGGAAAACGGCTGAATGCATTGATTGAGAGGTTATTTGAGTTCCGGAGAAAGCAGGCAATAAAAATAACAGAATTTTTACTCGATGATTTCATAAATGATATCGAAACTCTTGTTAACAATTCCATTGATGATAAACCTGTTAAGGTGCATATTGAGAAAATAAGACCTTTACCCAGAGTTATTCATAATGACAGAATTAAAATGTATCAAATATTATCAAGTATTATTGAAAATGCTTTGAAATTTACCGAAAAAGGAAGTATCGATATAAAATTTTCAAGCCTGGAGGATAAAATATGTTTTGAGATTAAAGATACTGGAATTGGTATTGAAGAGGAACAACTAAAGAATATTTTTAAGAAATTTATTCAAATTGATGGTACTTCTTCAAGAAAATATGGGGGAACGGGTCTGGGTCTGGCATTAGCTGACAAACTTATTAAACAGTTAAATGGTGAAATTGATGTTAAAAGTAAGCTAAATGAAGGAACAGTATTTACAGTAAAATTACCTGCAGACTTATCTGATAATATCAATAATACATAATCAATGGAATGATATATAGTCGTATATTTATTTACAGGGTCAATAAATTTTGATAATTAATGGAAGAATTGTCTTATAATTCTGAAAATGAAAAAGCTCCTAAAATTTTAATTGCTGAAGATGAAGAGCTTTGTATTTTCACTTTAAAAATTATGCTCAAACATAAATATAATGTGATATTTGCAAGGAATGGGAGAGAAGCAATCGAAAAATATTTTATAGAGAATCCGGATATAGTACTAATGGATATTGTGATGCCGGAGGTTGATGGTTTTGAAGCATTTGATGAAATATGCCGGAAAAGAAAATCTAATGATGTCAAAATAATTGCGGTTACTGCACATGCTATGACGACAGAAAAAAAGCGAATTCTGGCTTATGGTTTTGATGATTATATTTCCAAGCCAATTGATGATGATGAATTGAATGAGAAAATTAAAAAACATATCAGAAAATAAACTTATAATCAATAATTATATTATTGATTTACATACCTTTATAAAAAGGTAAATATGGAAAAATTTTTGAATTCCAGGATTTTAGTCGTTGATGATGAACCGGCCAATATTTTTTTTCTAAAGGGTATACTTGTCGGGGAGGGATATAAGGTTATAACCGCTTCAAACGGGATGGAATGTCTGGAAATATTAAATGATACCCGTCCTGATGTTATTCTGCTGGATATTATGATGCCAGTTATTACAGGTATTGAAGTTCTGGAAAAAATACAGAAAAATGAAAATACTAAAAATATTCCGGTTATAATGGTTACGGCCAAGACTGAATCAACAGACGTTGAAGAGGCCCTTGATAAGGGAGCAGTAGAATATATTAAAAAGCCAATCGATGAGATTGAATTACTTGCCAGACTAAGAACAACCTTAAGAATTAAGAAAAATGATGATACCTTAAGAGAGATGCTGCAGTCTAAGAAAGACTTTATAAACATAATATCACAGGATCTCAGAGTACCTTTTTCATCTATATCAGGTTTTGCTGAGATGTTATATTATGATAAAGAGCTGATAAATAACTTAAATTCATATCATAAAAACTTTCTTAAATACATTATTAATACATCACAGAACATAGTAGACTATTTCAATAAATTATTGAACTGGACAAATCTTGAAGGTAGGGAAATTAAACTGCACCTGGATGAAATAAACCTTTCAAAGCTTATTAATAGTTCAATAGTTGTTTACCAGCCTATGATTAATGAAAAGAAAATAAAGCTCATTAATGAAGTTGATGAAGATCTGATTGTAAAGGTAGACAAAACATACTTTAGGCAGGTCATAAGCAATCTTATAAGTAACGCAGTAAAATTTACACCTGATAACGGTGAAATAAAAATATCATCAAATAAAGACAACAATGATATTAAGCTGGAAATATCTGATACCGGATTAGGTATTCAGGACATTGAGCCTGAAGTAATGTTTGGCAGATTTATAAATACCCCTACCAGGGGAACCAGGGGAGAACAGGGAACGGGATTAGGACTAGGCATCTGTAAAAAAATTCTGGATGCACATGGATTTGATATTACTTATAATACCGAACCAAGAGAAGGCACAGATTTTATTATTACGATGTATGTATAGAACAATTTAACAGTAGAACAGTTCAGAAGTGGGATCTGTGGGATTCGAACCCACGGCCTCTACCCTGTCAAGGTAGCGCTCTAAACCTGCTGAGCTAAGACCCCTTTTTCAAATTAATATCAGTAATACTTTATTAACTAATAATCCTGATGTAATTTTATTGTTAAAATATTGATCTTTTTTATTAATGCAAATTTATAATATAATATGCAAAGCTGATAATTTTTCAGTTCATATATGAAACAAACGATAGCAGCTGTAATTGGTCTTACCCCATTATTGAGAATTAATATAGATTTCTGATAAATTCATTTGAACAGTTCAAATTATTTTTAATCCTAATAGTTTGTTTATCTTTGATAAATAATGGAGTAAAATTAAGGTAATTGATTAACAAGGGTAAAAAATCAACATTCCTTTTTAGAAATCTGTTAAGAGGTCTTATCTGGCTTGCTATAGTTATTGCAGTTTTTTGGTTCATTAAAAATAAAGTCGATATAAATTATTTATCCTGGCTTGAACCAATATATAATAATTCGTCTATTGTCATCCTTATTTATCTAACATCCGAAGTGTTAATTGGCATTATACCACCCGAGGTATTTATGATTTGGGCTTTACGGAATGGTATTGTTTTTGAGTACGCTATGTTAATACTTTTATTAGCAGTATTATCATATATAGCAGGATTAATCGGATATTTCTTTGGGAGGTATTTAAATACAACATTACTTTACAGGTTTATACGCATGAAGTTTTTAAGAAAGATGGAAAGAATGCTAAATATATACGGTTTTTATATAATAATAGTAGCTGCCCTTACTCCATTACCCTTTTCGGGTGTTAGTATGCTGGTAGGATCAGTTAAATATCCGCTTAAGAAATATATACTATATTCCTTATTCAGATTTGCAAGATTTGCAATTTATTCCTGGTTTATCTGGGAGGCAAATGCCTTTTAATCAAGATTATTCCTTAGTATATGTTGCAGTAACATTATCTATTTCACCGCTTCCATCATCAACCCTGTAACTCCAGTTTATTTCTTTGTAATTTGATGAAATACCTCCTGAGCCTGATAATATCTTAAAACCATCTTTGGTGGTTTGCTGGCTAATTGACAGATTAAGGGAATTAATCTTTGCATAGACATAAATATCAAATCCAAGGTTATAAAAATTGCTGATTATAACTTTTGTTGTATCACTGGGGTCAGGATCAATATATACCACATAAATTGATTCTGTTGATTTGTATATATGGCTGGTTTCTGATTCTGTAGATTTGTATATATGGCTGGTTTCATCACATGTCCATTGTCCTTCAATTCTGTCGCGCACATCACCTGTACCGGGTTCATCATCAATCAGCTCACATGAATATATAGTTATAAATCCTATTAATATAATTAGTTTTATATGAACTTTTTTCATTTTATTTATTTTATTCAGGTAACTATTTTTATTATACTATAAAAAAAAGTTTTTGTTATACAAAATTATGCTAAAAAATAATTAATAGTAAACTGTTTTTTCATAGTCAAATTGGATATTTTTGCACCTTATATAAAATAATTTTAATAATTTAAATATACTAGTTATGAAAAAATCCTGGATTATCCTGATTATTGTTTTAATTGTGGTATTAATAATTTATTTCTCTATTAAGGGAACCTATAACAAAATGGTTCTATTAAGTGAAAATGTTACCAAGCAATGGTCCAATGTTGAAAATGTTTATCAAAGAAGAATGGATTTAATACCGAATTTAGTAAGTACTGTAAAAGGTTATGCTGATTTTGAAAAGGAAACCCTGACACAAGTTATTGAAGCTCGTTCAAGAGCTACTGCGGTAACTGTTGATCCAAATAATATTACTGCTGAAAATCTACAGCAATTTCAGGCAATGCAGGGAGCTTTAAGTTCGGCTCTCTCGAGATTGCTTGTTGTGGTTGAAAGATATCCGGAATTGAAAGCAAACCAAAACTTTCTTGAATTACAAGCTCAGTTAGAGGGAACTGAAAATAGGATTTCAGTAGAAAGAAGAAAATTTAATGAAACAGCACAGGCTTACAATACATTCATTAAACAATTTCCAAAAAATATTTATGCCAGTATATTTAATTTTGAGGAAAAGGCATACTTTACTGCAGAAAAAGAAGCATCTGAAGTACCAAAGGTCGAGTTTTAAATTGACATATAATGAAACCTTCAAAATTTTTTACTGAAGAGGAAAAAGAATCAATAAAAAAGGCTATTGCTGAGGCAGAATTAAATACATCGGGGGAAATCAGAGTACATATAGAAGGAGTATGCGCAGATAATGTACTGGACCGTGCTGCATATGTTTTTGAAAAACTGGCAATGCATAATACAGAACAAAGAAACGGCGTATTGTTTTATCTTGCAGTAAACAATAGAAAATTTGCGATACTTGGTGATGCAGGAATAAATAAGGTTACTCCGGCCAATTTCTGGGAAAATATTAAGGAAACAATGTCAGGCTATTTCAAAGAAAATAAATTCACTGAAGGACTTATTTCAGGGATTAAAATGGCAGGTGAAAAATTAAAAACACATTTCCCTTATAAGAAGGATGATATAAATGAATTGTCTGACGACATTTCATTTGGTCAGAATGGATATGATCCTATCTAATTAATAGATAAATTGCTAACTTAATTTTAAAAAACCTTTTCCAATGAATAAATATAGTTATGCTTTATTTTTAATACTCATTTCATTTAATTTATACCTTTCTGCAAATGATATTCCTGAACGGCCTAGTCCGCCCAGACTTGTAAATGATTTTGCGAAAATACTGGGTAGTGAAGAAGTTCTAAATCTCGAGAAAAAACTGGTTGATTTTAACAGGCAGACCTCAACTCAGATAGCTATCGTTATTGTTAATGATCTTCATGGATATGACAGGGCAGACTTTACCATCAGGCTGGCAGAGAAGTGGGGCGTTGGCCAAAAGGGTAAAGACAATGGAATAGTAATTATGGTAAAACCCAAAACACCATCTTCACGGGGACAGGCATTTATTGCCATGGGATATGGACTGGAAGCGGTAGTCCCGGATGCAATAGCAGATAGAATTATTGATAATGAGATGATACCGGAGTTCAAAACAAATAATTATTATGCCGGACTGAATTCTGCAACTAATGTATTAATATCACTTACAAAAGGAGAATTTACTGCCGAAGATTATAATGAACAATCCAGGAAAGAAAATGCACCTTCGATTATAGCGCTCATCTTCTTTTTTATATTTTTCCTGATATTTTTCGGCAGGGCCCGAACAAGACGTCATCAATCAATAGGTCACAGTATACCATTCTGGATAGCTTTATCAATGCTTGGTTCGTCAGGTCGATCATCCGGAGGTAGCTTTGGTAGCTTCTCATCAGGAGGCGGCGGCTTTGGAGGTTTCGGAGGCGGTAGCTTTGGAGGAGGAGGAGCAGGAGGAAGCTGGTAAATATAGTATCAATGAATAACTAATCTTAATTTGATTTTATCTAATCAATATATATTTTTTAAAAGGATAATTTTTGCTATAGCAATATTACTTATTCTGATATTACAGGCTTATTCCGAAGAATTTTCTTCAGATACCTCTTTTATTAAAATTGTCTTTGCCGGAGATATTATGGGTCATGATGCCCAGATACTGGGAGCTTATAATCCGGAAACAAAAGAATATGATTATGAATCAACTTTCAGATATGTTAAACCTTATATTAAGAATGCTGATATTGCTGTTTGTAATCTGGAAGTTACATTTGCAGGTCCCCCTTATAAAGGGTATCCGCGATTTTCAAGTCCAGATAACCTGGCAGTTAAAGCTGAAAGTGCAGGATTCGATATATTGGTTAATGCCAATAATCATGCTCTTGACAGGAGTAAAAGCGGATTTATAAGAACACTTGATTTACTTGACTCACTTAACATAATTCATACAGGCACATTCAGAAATACAGAAGAAAGGGATTTGAATTATCCCTTAATTTTTGAAAAGAATAATATAAGAATTGCCCTTCTTAATTATACATACGGCACAAACAGCCTTAAAGCAGATACTCCATGTATAGTAAATAGAATTGATACTATATTAATCAGGCAGGATCTGATAAAAGCTAAATCAGCTGAACCTGATTACATAGTTGTAATTATGCACTGGGGTATTGAATATGAAAGACAGGAAAATGAATTTCAGCAAAATCTGGCCAGATATATGCTGGATAAGGGTGCTGATGTCATAATTGGTTCGCATCCGCATGTTGTTCAGCCAGTTGAAATTTATTATCCCAATGACTCAGATTCTTCAGGATTTAACGTAATTGTTTATTCACTTGGAAATTTTGTTTCCAATCAAAGAGAACAATTTAGAGATGGAGGAATAATTTTTGAATTAATACTGGCAAAAACGTCTGCAGGAACCAATATTTTTGATTATAGATATTTACCAACCTGGGTATACAGGGAAGACAATAAAGATAATTTCATTTTTTATATAACTCCTGTAATGCTTTATTATGAAAATGAGAGCTTTTTTAATTTTTCGGATCATGATAAATATAAGATAACCAGGTTTTATAATGATACAAAGGGATTATTAAAGAATATATCTGAAAGTCAGTTTTTTAAAAATTTTATAATCAATCCAGGGGACTATTTAAAATAAAATACTTTTAATTGAAAAAAAAGAACTGCCATGTATATGACAGTTCTGAAAAGCAGTTGTTTTTATTTTCCTGTTATTAATTTTCTTCGGCCGATAGATCGGTATCAACTAATATCCTGCCACAATATTCACATACAATGATTTTTTTTCTCGAACGTATATCAAGTTGTCTCTGGGGAGGAATTTTATTAAAACATCCGCCGCAGGCATCTCTTTCAACAGTTACAACCGCAAGGCCATTTCTTGCGTTCTTTCTGATTTTTTTATAGGCGGTTAAAAGTCGTTCTTCGATAATAGCTTCATAGTCCTGCCTCTTTTTTAATAATAATTCTTCTTCCTTTTCTGTATCTTTTATGATTTCATCAAGTTCAGATTTTTTATCATTTAAGTCATCCGTTCTTTCATCCAGGGTCTTTCTTGATTCTTCTATAATATCGTTCTTTTCTTTTGACTGGTTAGTATATTCCTTAATCCTTTTCTCACACAGTTCAATTTCCAGGGTTTGATATTCTATTTCTTTTGCAAGCGATTCAAATTCCCTGTTATTTCGAACATTGTTCTGTTGTTCTTTATATTTGGCTATTAAAGAATTGGCTTCAGCAATTTCATTTTTCTTGGTTGAGACTGCAGATTCCAAATTCTTCACTTCGTCCTGATATTTTTCTACGCGGGTTTGCAATCCGGCAATTTCATCTTCGAGGTCCTGTACTTCAAGCGGCAACTCTCCCCTGAGAGTTCTGATTTTATCGACTTCTGAATTCACTTTTTGAAGACTGTATAAGGCTTTTAGTTTTTCTTCTACAGAGAGATCAGTTTTTTCAGTCGTCTTGGTTTTTACTTCCATAATTATTAAAAATATTTTATTGGATCTGTATTAAATTCAGATAAATGAAGCGCAAATTTAGGTAATTTTTTCTTAAGTAATTCATAAAAAATTTCTTTTGTGAATTGTTCACTTTCATAATGTCCGATATCAGCAATGATAATTTTGTCAGAAGCTTCAAAGAATTGATGGTATTTTATATCTCCGGAAATAAATATATCTGCTTCAGCCTTAATAGCATCTTTTATAAGCTTTGAACCGCTTCCGCCACAAACAGCAACTTTCTTAATATTCTTATTTCTTAATTTGGTATGCTTTATAACTTTTGTATTAAATACTGACTTTATTTTTCTTAAAAAGGACAATTCATCCATTTCTATTTCCAGCTCACCTATCATTCCCATTCCAGCTTTATCATAAGGATTATCAAGAGGATAGATATCATAAGCAACTTCTTCATATGGATGAGCGGCAATCATAGCTGAAATTACTTTCGGTTCTATTACTTTTGGAAAAATGGTTTCTATTCTAACTTCTTTCTCAAAATGTAGTTTACCTTTTTGTCCGGTGTAAGGATTTGTATATTCTGACCCCTTGAATGTGCCCATACCTTCAAGATTATAACTACATTGTTCGTATTCACCTATTTGTCCTGTTCCTGCACTGAATAATGCTGATCTTACATTGTCAGCATGATCCAGAGGAACAAATGTAACAAGCTTTCTTAACTCACCTTTAATTGGACAAAGAATTCTGGGATTAGTAAGGCCAAGTTTCTGACATATTATCAGATTAACTCCTTCTTTTATATTATCGAGGTTGGTATGAGCAGAATAAATAGCAAGATCATTTTTAATTGCTTTTATTATAATTCTTCCTGTATATGTGCTGCCTGTGATCTTTTTAATTTCATTAAAAATAACAGGATGATGAGATATAATTAACTCTGCATCAACATTTATGGCTTCATCAATAACTTCTTCTGTTATATCAATAGTTATTAGTGCTTTTTTAATATCCCTGGAAGTGTCCCCTGTAATTAATCCTGCATTATCATAGCTATCCTGGTAAGCCAATGGTGCAAATGACTCTATTACAGAGACTATTTCAGATAATTTCATGTCTTATAAACTGTTTAATGCTTTTACTAAATAAAGAATATAAAGATATTCCAAATTATTCTTTAAAGAACTGGAATTATAGAGAGTCTTTAATTTCTAAAAGGAGATTCTTAATTTCACTCAGAGACTTAACTATTTCAAAGTTATTAAGAGTATCTTCTTTGTTTTCTTTAAGTTTTTTCTTGGCCCCCTGCAGTGTCATTCCCCTTTCTTTGACGAGATGATAAATAAGATGAAAATTGTCTATATCTTGTTTCGTAAAAAACCTGTTTCCTTTCTTATTCTTTTTTGGTTTTATAACATCAAATTCTTTTTCCCAGAATCTGATTAATGAAGTATTGACATCAAATATTTTGGCAACCTCTCCTATTGAATAGTATAATTTTTCGACTTTCTTTTCTTTGTAAGGCATAAAAAAAGGTAATTATAAATCAGTATCTAATTTAATAAATAAATAAAAATAAACCAATACTTTATAAATAATTACCTAAACAATAAAAATAACTATCTCAGGGCGCTGTCCCCTTCTCGGTCCCCTTTTCAATTTTAAATATCATTACTGATTGTCCACCCCCGGATGAAATTCTTCCTTGTGAAGTTACTATCAACCTTGAGTTTTTATTAGCAATATCCATACCGACAGGGAAAGAATCTACATTTATAGTTGATATAATGCTCATGTCAGCGGCTCTTATTACTGATACTTTGCTTTCATTATTAACAGCTGCAAAAATATATTTGCTGTCTCCTGAAACAGCGATAGTCCTGATACCTTTTCCGACATATCTGCTTTTCCAGTTTGTATAATCTGATTTTGAATTTATAGCAGTATCAATTAAGTCATAAACATTTGTTATTTGCACGTAACCGGTGATGTTTGTACTTATATACAATTGATCACCAAGCACAGTAAGGTGTCTGATATTTGTCTGCATCCCAAATACACTTCTGATATATTTCATACCAGTCATGTCAAAAACGGCGATACCACCACCTCCCATTCTGGCTACCAGTAAATATTTACTGTCAGGAGAAAATACAGTACCTCTAAGACAATATCCGCAATCCTTGTCCCGGTCTATTTTAGTCGTGTTATCGTATGTCAGACTGCGTCGTTTTCCTACTTCAAATAATTTGATGTACTTAAAACTATTAACATCATTACTGCTAATATCAATTATCCCTACGGAATTGTCTCCCCAGTGAGTTACTGCTATATATCTGTTGTCGGGCGAACATGCAATCATTTTGGGAAGAGGGCCTGTTGGCATTACCCTTACTATTTCATCTTTGTCGGTATCAATAATAGCTAATGCTGATGGATCAACAGCATTCATATCATATGTTCGTCTATAATATGTTACCCATAAATATTTTTTATTATGAGATAAACATCCCTCTACCGGTTTACCCTGAAAAATATTAAACTGGCTATTTCTGGTGTGAAATTTATAATCAAACAGTGATGTGTCTTTAAATAAGAATGAATTTTCTTTTGTGAATTTATGTTTAATGTTCTTTAGCATACTAAAGTTAGCTAAGTCATATACAGTAGTTGCTTTATTTTCCAGGTTATTAATATAGAATTTATTCTTTTCTTCTAATATTATCACAGATTTAGGCGACCCAATGCTACTGTCATATATATCATTGTTATTCTTTACATATGAATTATAAGATTGTATTCGTGCTGTAAGTGTTAATCTTACTTCCGACGTATCAGGCATGGATTTGGTGCCTATTAAAATACGCTGGACTTCTAAATCCTGTGCAAAAAGTGAATAGCAAAATACTATATAACTAAATGTAAGAACCGTATGTTTCATAATTTTTAAATTTGAATGCATGGGTTTGATAAAAATACTAATATATAAAAAAAAAGCTGTCCTTTTGAGGCAGCTTTTTCTTGTTATAAGTAGTGGGGTTTATGTTTTCTAATCAAATGACTTTCCAAATTTTGTTGATAGTTCAATCATTCTATCATATTCACTTGCAGACAGATCATTAAAGTAATAATTTATAGGATTCACTTTTTTATTATTTAAGTGAACTTCATAATGCAGGTGTGGCGCTGTAGACAGACCGGTATTACCAACATAGCCAATTACATCACCTCTTTTTACCTTTTGGCCGACCTCTACATTAAAACCACTTAAATGTGCATACAGTGTTTTATATCCAAATCCATGATTAACAACTATCTTATTGCCATATCCGCGCTTTGAAGACTGGACTATTTCAATTGTTCCGTCTCCTGTAGAATATACTTCAGCACCTGTTGGAGCAGTGAAATCCATGCCATAATGGAACTTTCTTATCTTATATATCGGATGAATTCTATATCCCCAGCCTGAAGCCGTGCGGGTTAAATCTTTATTGGCGATGGGCTGGATTGCCGGAACGGAAGCTACCATCTTTTCCTTATTTGTTGCCAGATCAATAAGTTCATCATAAGATACTGACTGAACATACATTTTTTTCCTGATTTTATCCAGTCTCTTTGCTGTCTGAACAACTATTTCTGCATCTGTTAGTTCGAGACTACTGTATCTGTTGCTTCCGCCAAAACCAGCATTACGTACTGATTTATGAATTGGTTCTGCTTCGAAAATAGTCCTGTAAATATTATCATCACGTTCCTGCAAGTACTCAAGAAGAGATTCAACATTATTCAGATCCTTATTAAATGTTTCATAATTGGTTTTTAACAGACTAATCTGTCGCTTAAGACCTTTAACTTTTGGAGTATCGTGAAATGAACTTATAATACCATAACCAATAACTCCTATAAAGACAAACACAAAGAAATATCCGATGGCAATCAGAATTTTTTGTTTTAAAGATTTCTCAATCTTAAGATAACTCAGCGACTCGGGATTAAACTTGTATTTACTCTTTGGCATAGCAGCAATGTTTAATTAACTTAATCGATTACCGGAAATTAATATTATTCAACATTCTTTCGTATTCTTCACTAGATATTTCATCCGAGTAGTAATAAATAGGATTAATAGGCTTATTATTATGCCTTATTTCATAATGGAGATGGGGTCCAGTTGATCGTCCTGTATTGCCTAATGTACCTATTAATTGTCCTCTTTTCACTTTTTCTCCTTCTTTAATAAAAATTTCATCTAAATGTGCATAACGTGTACTATATCCGAAAGAATGATCAATAATTATCTCATTCCCATAGCCTTTACGAGAAAATTTTGATAAAGTTACAATTCCATCGCCTGTTGTATAAATTTTTGTTCCTTTTGGGGCGACAAAATCTAATCCGAAGTGCGGTTTCTGTTGGTTATAGAAAGGATCAATTCTGGTACCAAAATATGAGCTAATGAAGGTTAAATCTCCTACTGAGAGAGGTAGAATGGAAGGTATACATTCAATTCTTTTTATTTTTTCATCTGCCTTAATCTGTAAATATTCATAAGATTCAGCCTGCATATTCATTTGCCTGTACAGTTTATCAATTTTTTGTGCTGTAACTAGTATTAATCCGGCTTTACTGGGATTTACTACTTTTTCAGATTCTTTGGAACCTCCAATACCGGCATCTCTAATTGATTTCGGAATGGTGTCAATTTCGAGTATCGTCCTGTATAAATTATCATTCTTAAAGTGACTTTCTGATAACACATTGCTAATGCTATCTAATTGATAATTTAAATATTCAATTAGATTATTTAATTCTTTAGTTTTTTTCTTTAATAAAAATTCTTTTGGAGATCCTATGGAATTTATTGCTATATAGCCAATTATGCTAGCAAGACAGATAGTAAATATAAAAACCAGGGATATAAAAATCTTTTTACCTGGACTAATATTTATTGTTTCAAATGTTAAACTATTATAATTATATTTATATCTTTTACTGTTTTTGCCCAAGTGCTATCAATATTGTTAAGTAATAATTTAGTACTGATACCAACAAATCTATAAGAAAAAATTTAAATTTACAAGCCATTTGAGAGAAGATTGTTGATTAATTGTTAATATTTTTTGTCAAAAATTTTTTTTATTTCAAATGAATTCGTCTAATGTTCGTCAGAGATTTCTTGATTTTTTCAGTTTGAAGGGACATATTGTTGTGCCTTCCGCACCTATGGTAGTTAAAAATGATCCTACCTTAATGTTTACAAATGCGGGGATGAATCAGTTTAAGAATATCTTTCTCGGTAATTCTCCGGTTAACCATAAAAGAATTGTCAATACTCAAAAGTGCCTCAGGGTATCGGGTAAACATAACGATCTTGAAGAAGTTGGGCATGACACATATCATCATACGATGTTTGAAATGTTAGGTAACTGGTCGTTTGGTGATTATTTTAAAAAGGAAGCTATAGCATGGGCATGGGAATTTCTGACAGATGAACTAAAAATTGAAAAAGACAGGTTATATGCAACCGTTTTTGAAGGCAGCAAAGATGACAATATTGAAAGGGATGAGGAAGCATTCAATTACTGGAGTGAATTTATGAATAATGACAGAATACTGTTTGGCTCAAAAAAAGATAATTTCTGGGAAATGGGAGATATTGGTCCTTGTGGCCCCTGTTCCGAAATACATATTGATCTTAGATCAGAAAAGGAAAGAAAAATAAATGAGGGAGTAAATCTTATTAATAAAGAACATCCCGAGGTTATAGAGATATGGAATTTAGTATTTATTCAGTTCAATCGCAAAGCTGCCGGCACATTAGTACCACTCTCAAAGAAGCATGTCGATACAGGAATGGGATTTGAGAGGTTATGTATGGTTATGCAGGAGAAGACTTCAAATTATGATACAGATATATTCCGACCGATAATTGAAGAACTTTCCAGGTTATGTAAAATAAATTACGGTGATTCAAAAAAGTCTGATATCGCAATGAGGGTAGTTGCTGATCACCTTAGGGCAATTTCTTTTGCAATTGCTGATGGTCAGTTACCTTCGAATGTTAAAGCAGGATATGTTATAAGGAGAATTTTACGAAGGGCTGTGCGATACTACTTTACTTTCCTTAGCCAGAAGGAACCGTTGATATATAAACTTGTACCTGTGCTCATAAAAACTATGGGTAGTACCTTTGCTGAAATTAAGGCTCAACAACAGCTTATTGAAACAGTAATAAAAGAGGAAGAGCTATCATTTTTAAGGACTCTTGAGACAGGAATCAGACTTTTGGATCAAATAATTTCAACCGCAAAATCAGGGAAAAATAAGGTAATATCCGGTGAAATTGCCTTTGAATTATATGACACATACGGATTCCCGTTAGATCTCACAGAATTAATTCTTAAAGAGCATGATCTTAATGTAAACAGAAAAGAATTTGAAATAGAAATGATCAAACAAAAAGAACGCTCAAAAAACGCTGGAACTTTAGAAACAGAAGAGTGGAGTTTTATTAATGGTTCAGAAGATGAAAAAGAAGAGTTTATAGGTTACGATTATCTTGAGGCTGAAATTAAAATAACCAGGTACAGGAAAGTTAAAACAAGAAATAAGGAGTTATATCACCTGGTATTTAACCGTACGCCTTTTTATGCAGAAAGTGGCGGACAGGTGGGCGATTCAGGATATATTGATGATAATAAAGAAAAGATAAAAATACTAAATACTATTAAGGAAAATAATCTTATTATTCATATTACAGAAAAGTTACCTGCTAGTCCGCGTTCATCATTCAAAGCCGTCGTTAACATTAAAAGCAGGATTGATACTGCTAATAATCATACCGCTACCCATTTACTTCATTATGCTTTACAAAGAGTGCTTGGTCCCCATGTTGAACAAAAAGGATCCCTGGTTCATCCCGATTATCTGCGATTTGACTTTTCCCATTATCAAAAGATATCAGATGAGGAACTATCAAAAATAGAGGCTGTGGTAAATGAGAAAATAAGAGAAAATATACATAAAGAAGAAAACAGGTCCGTTCCCCTGAAAGAAGCGAAGAAGGCAGGAGCTATAGCTCTTTTTGGAGAAAAATATGATGATATTGTACGTGTTATTAAATTTTCCGATTCTGTTGAATTATGCGGGGGTACTCATGTGGAATCTACTGGACAAATAGGATTTTTTAAAATTATCTCTGAAAGTGCAATTGCTGCAGGTATAAGAAGAATTGAGGCAATATCAGGAGCAAAGGCTGAAGAGTATATTAATAAACAATCAAAAATTATAAAGAGATTGAATGAGCTTTTAAAGAGCCCGCAGGATTTGGAAAAATCGGTTAAGAACCTGATAGATGAAAATACATCACTTCAGAAGCATATAGAACAGTTCAAAAGAACAAAAGTCAGAAATCTTAAGTCCGAGTTAATAAATAAAATTAGAAAAGTAAAAGATGCAAACCTGATTGCCGAAAAAATAGATATTGATTCAGCAGAAGCTATAAGGGATCTTGCTTTTCAGGTTAAACGGAAGGTTGAAAATTTATTTATGGTAATTGGTGCAAATCTGGATGGCAAAGCCAATCTGACTATCATGATATCTGATAATCTTGTAAAAGATAAAAACCTTGACGCCTCACTAATAATTAAGGACATAGCAAAGGAAATTGACGGGGGCGGAGGGGGACAACCATTCTTTGCTACTGCAGGGGGTAATAATCCCGGAGGAATAGACAAAGCTATTAAAAAAGCCGTTGGCTATATAAAAAAGTAATAAATACAAGTACATTAAATCAATTCCCGCTAAATTGCACGGTGATTTCACAACTTAAATAATATGTGAATAATCTCTGTTCAGAAACCTGTTTTTTATCAAAAGATAATACGCAATTGTTAAAAGATATATAACTATTCGTTATATCCCTGTAATTTTCTTTCCAGGGCAAAATCCACGGCCGCCAGAGAGTGTATAAGCAGTGTATTATATAAAGGTATATCAGTATCTTCCTGACTGATAAGCAGCGGGATTTCTGTACAGCCCACAACTATTCCTTTTGCCCCGAACCTGTTTAATCTTTTAATTAAAGCAATCATTTTTTCTCTTGATTCGTTCCTGAATTTCCCTATAAGGAGCTCATTTATTATTGTATTATGAATAAATTCTCTTTCATCATTGTTAGGAATAAGAACCTCAATTCCATTATCAGTCAGTTTTGATTTGTAAAAATCCTGTTCCATAGTCTGTTTTGTGCCAAGTAATCCCACTGTCGTTATTTGTTTATTTTTTATATATTTTGCAGTTGCCGAAGCAATATTTATTAACGGTACTGGTATATCCTTTTCCAGTTCATCAGCGAAATAATGCAATGTATTTGCACATAGCAGGATAAATTCTGCACCGGCATCAATTACTTTATTTGCTGCATTTAGCAGAAGCTTATAAATACTCTGCATATCATCCTGTTTATTAAGCTCATCAATCTCTCCGTAATTAAAAGAGTATAAAACACACCTGGCAAAATTGAGTCCGCCTAATTTCATATTTATTGTCTCGTTTATAATCTTATAGTATTCAATTGTAGAGATATATCCTGTTCCTCCTATGAGTCCGATTGTTTTCATTTTACTTTGGATTTAATTTTATATTCTGCGGATAAATACTTTTATTATCTGCCAGTTATTATTTTATTCCCTTTACAAAAATACTAAAAGGATTTATTGTAATCTTATATAATTTTAAATCTGTATTAACAAAAAGATCTTCTGTTTCCCTTTTTGTATAGGAAGCATTTATCGAGGATATTAGTCCTGATACAAGTTCCGTGGATTTTGTACTTTTCTTCATGAAATACCTGATAACAGGATTCATATCTCTTCTGAGATCACTTATATAATATTTACCACCTGGTTTAAGAACCCTGTAAACTTCATTAAGTGTCTTAACAGGATCTGCCAGTTCATGTAATGTGGCGTTAGAGAAAACACTATCGAAATTTTCATTATGGTTTTCAGACTATCAGGTTTTATTATTTTTTCATTGCTGCCGTGCATTAAAAGCCATCTGCCTATATATGATAAAGAATCGACCAGAAAATACATTTCAACCTGGTTACCTATATTTTTTCATCAACAAATCCTTAATAATATTTTGGACGGTCGAGATAATTTTTTTGGCCTGCAGCAAAATTAAAATTGAAGATATCCTTTCAATGCGGTTCATGATAAGCTTATTAAAAATTTCCGGGTATTACAGTTAGTACCTTAAATTACAAAACAACATGAATTATGTCAGTTAAATATAAAAGAAAAAAAGAATTATTAGTCTTGTTTCAAATGATGAATAAACTCATATCTCTATTAAGAATAAACAATAAAATGTATAAAAGACACGAATTTAGATTATCTTTATAAAAGTTTTATACCGCAACAATCATTTCTTATTTTTTCCAAGTTTAATCCCCATAATTATGAAAATTGCGTATATTGGAACATATCCCCCCAGGGAGTGTGGTATTGGAACCTTTACCAGGAACTTACTCAAATCCATGGTTAACAATAATGGAGTAAAAGGGGATCCTATCGAAAGATTTGTTATCGCCATGGATGATTATGAGCAAACCTATGATTATCCCGGGGAAGTAAAGTTAACAATCAGACAGGAGCATCAGCGGGACTATATAAAGGCAGCGAAATTCATTAATATCAGCGGAGCAGACCTATGTATACTGGAACATGAATTTGGTATTTTTGGCGGGCAGAGTGGTATTTATATACTTCCTTTACTTCACAGGCTTGAAATTCCTTTTATCGTAACCCTTCACACAGTTGTCAAGGATCCCTCATACAACGAAAAAGCCGTCATACAGGAGATTTGTAAAATGGCTAATAAGATAGTTTTAATGAGCAACAAAGCGATTGAGTTTCTTACAATTATTTATAATATACAAAAAGAAAAAATTATTTTTATAGAACATGGTGTGCCCGATATCCAGTTTAACCAGGAACAATCTAAAAAGGAGTTCAAACTCGAAAATAAAAAAGTCTTGGTTACCTTTGGTTTTTTAAGCAGGAATAAAGGTATTGAGACGGTAATAAAAGCATTACCAAAAGTTGTAGAAAAATTTCCTGAGGTTCTTTATTTAATTCTGGGAAAAACTCACCCAAATGTACTTCGGCATTCCGGTGAAGAATATCGTAATTACCTTCAGCTGTTAATCAAAAGCCTCAAAATGGAAAAACATACATTTTTCCTGAATGAATTCATTAGTCAAAAAGAATTGTTTAAATACCTATCTGCTGCTGATATTTATATTACTCCTTACTTGAATGAAGCCCAGGTTACAAGTGGTACACTTTCATATGCTGTAGGTGTGGGATCGGCTGGTATTTCAACTCCTTACTGGCATGCTCAGGAATTATTGGCAGAAGGACGAGGCCGGCTTTTTAACTTTGATGATTCTAAAGAACTTTCAAAGATTCTTATGGAATTGTTAGACAAGCCGGATTTATTAAAAAACCTTAGACAAAAAGCGTATGATTATGGCAGAAAAATTACCTGGCCAAAAATAGGGGTGAAGTATATTGCACTTAGTGAGAAAATGCTAAATGAGAAGCCGGAAGAGGCGGTTAAAAAAGAAATGATTATAGATCCGCTTATTCTTCCGCCATTTTCTCTTGTTCATATAGAAAGGTTAACTGACGACACGGGGATAATCCAGCATGCAAAATTTGGTATTCCAAACCTTAAAGAAGGATACTGTCTTGATGATAATGCCCGGGCATTATTAATGGTTTTAATGGCATACCGGCAAAAAAAGAATACTCTCGCTCTTAAATTATCTCCCATATATTTAAGCTATATACAATATATGCAAAACAAAGACGGGACATTCAGGAATTTTCTCAGCTTTAACAGGAACTTTCTCGATACAGTTGGTTCGGAAGATTCCTTTGGAAGAGCTGTTTGGGCTCTCGGATACCTGCTTTACAATGCCCCCAATGACGCCTATTACCAAAGCGGCAAATTAATATTCTTTAATGCATCCCCAAATTTTGAAAAACTTCAGTCTATTAGAGGTATTGCCAATACAATGGTAGGTATCAGCTATTACCTTAGAAGTAATATGGACGATGAATTAATGAAGGAAAGATTAAGAAATCTTGCCTATAAGCTAATCCTTCATTATGAAGAAAATAGCTCACCTGACTGGAAATGGTTTGAGCCATTGTTAGCTTACGATAATGGTATGTTACCACTCGCTCTTTTACATTCCTCTGAAATATTAAACGATGATAAAATAACTGTGACTGCCTTGGAAACAATGAGTTTCTTAGCAGGGATTTCACTTAAAGAGGACTATTTATCCGTCATCGGTAACGAAAATTGGCATAAAAAAGGTGGTGAGCAATCCATGTATGCTCAGCAACCAGTGGATACGCAGGCTATGGTTTTGATGTTTCATCAGGCTTTTCATTTAACAAAAGATAAAGAATACCTGAATAAATTATTTACTTCCTTTATGTGGTTTCTGGGTGAAAATGATCTCAGAATAAATTTATACGATTTTGAAACCATGGGTTGTTGTGATGGACTTGAAAGCTATGGTGTAAATCGTAATCAGGGTGCCGAAAGTTCACTGGCATATTTAATTTCTCATTTAACAGTCCTGCAGGCATTTGAAGAATGGTATAAAACCGATTAAGTAATATGCTGATAAAAAGATATAATAAAAATCCAATCCTTACAAAGGATGATGTACCATACCCTGTTGCTACCGTGCATAATGCAGGGGTTGTAAAATTCAATAACAGGTACATGATGATTTTCCGTTCCCATAGACTCAATGGAAGAAGTATACTGGGTTTGGCAGAAAGTGACGATGGCTATAATTTTAGAGTACATAAAAAACCTTTTATGACACCTGCTGTTGATGGTATTTTCAAGGAATATGAGGAGTATGGTGTTGAGGACCCCAGAATTATTTTCCTTGAAGGCGAATACCTGATTACATATAGTGCCTATTCCAGGCATGGAGTGCGGATAGGGCTTGCAAAAACCAGGGATTTCAAATCAATTGACCGATTTTCACTTATCACAGAAGCCGATTACCGAAATATCGTAATCTTCCCTGAAAAATTTATGGGGTTATATGCACGGCTTGACCGGCCTCATTCTGAAATATCTCCCTGGTCAATCTGGATTTCTTATTCTCCGGATCTCAGGTTTTGGGGAGAATCCAGGTTGGTTATGAAACCTGCACAATATCATTGGGATGGAATGAAGATAGGACCTGGGGCTCCCCCTATTAAAACTTCCCGTGGCTGGTTAAACATTTATCATGGAGTATTTTCCACTATGGATGGAAGTGTTTACAGGTTAGGTGTAGCATTGCATGATCTTCAGGATCCTTCAAAAATTATTGCTGTTGGCGATGAATGGATTTTACAACCGGAGGAAGTATATGAAATCACAGGTTACGTCCATAATGTAGTATTTACCTGTGGTGCTGTTCCTGAAGATGATGGCAGTGTTAAAATATACTGGGGCGGTGCTGATAAAGTAATGTGCGTGGGAACAGCGAATTTAGACGATCTGGTTAACCATTGTTTTAAGAACTCACGAAAACCATTATAGAATGAAAGTTGCAGTATTGTCTCCGGTTGCCTGGAGAACTCCTCCCAGAATGTACGGGCCATGGGAACAAGTAGCTTCAAATATTGCTGAAGGACTAGTTGAAAAGGGAATTGATGTAACATTATTTGCTACCGGGGATTCCATTACAACAGGCAAATTGGAGTCTATATGTGAACATCCCTATTCAGAATACACTGAGCTTGATCCCAAAGTATGGGAATGTCTACATATCAGCCATATGATGGAAAAGGCAGATAAATTCGATTTGATCCACAATAATTTTGATTTTCTTCCGCTAACCTACTCATGTTTAATCAAAACACCCATGGTAACCACTATCCATGGTTTTTCTTCTCCAAAAATACTTCCTGTTTATAAAAAATATAATAATACCGGTTTTTACGTTTCTATTAGTGATTCGGACCGCAGCCCTGAACTTAATTACATTGCTACCGTTTATAATGGTATTAATACCAATGAATTTACATACCGACAGGTTCCTGAAGATTATTTGCTCTATTTCGGCAGGATTCACCCCGAAAAGGGAACTCATGAATCCATTCAAATTGCCAAACAGTCGCAAAGAAAATTAATTATTTCGGGTCTTATTCAAGATCAGGATTATTTTAACAATAAGATTAAAGCCTTCATTAATGATGATGATATTGTTTATGTTGGCAATTCCGGGCCAGAAAAACGGGATAAACTCCTGGGTGAGGCATATGCACTTTTACATCCAATAAGTTTTGAGGAACCTTTCGGATTAAGCGTTATTGAGTCTATGGTCTGTGGAACACCTGTTATTGCATATAACAGGGGATCTATGGCAGAATTAATCCTTCATGGGAAGACCGGTTTTCTTGTACAAAACATTCATGAGGCCGTGGAGGCTGTAAATGCTGTCCGATTCATTAATAGAAAACATTGCATGGAGTGGGCTACCTCAAAATTTACCCGCCAAAAAATGACTGAAGGATACCTCGAAGTCTATAAAAGTGTTTTAAGTTAGTGGTAATAGGGTAAACATCGAGTATCAGGATTCGTGTTTCAATATTTATTTAATTATTTGGGATTCTTAAGCTCATTTAAAAGTTCCCTTAAATTAATGCATGCATAAGTAGAAGCATAGTCTGACATGGCATACGGAATAATCAGCTTATCATTATGAATAATCGAGCCGCATGAATAAATTACATTAGGTACATATCCTTCTCTTTCTTCTGCATTTGGCACCAATAATGGGGTCTTTAACCTGCCAATTTCTTTTTCAGGATTATTAAGTTCATAAAGACTGGCGCCCAGGACATACTCCCTCATTTGCCCCACTGCATGGGTTATAACCAACCAGCCTTCTTCAGTCTCAATTGGAGAACCGCAATTTCCTATTTGAATTAGTTCCCAGTGATATTTTGGTTCCTGAATGAGTTTGGCATTCCGCCAAATATTGATATTATCTGAAAAGGCAATATAATTATTTACTCCATCTATTCTGCAGAGCATGGCATATTTCCCTTTTATCTTCCTGGGGAACAATGCCATCCCTTTATTTTTTGCAATTTCACCATGAATGGGCAATACTTTAAAATTGTAGAAAGACTTGGTTTCAATTAACTTCGGCAAGATGGTCATGCCATCATAAGCAGTATAAGTAGCATAATAAGTTACCTCACCGTCATCATCTGTGAATCTAACAAAACGTGCGTCTTCAATGCCATTTTTTTCAGTTTCGGAGATAGGGAAAATAACTCTTTCGGAGAGGGCTGTGTCCAGGGAAAATTCGATTTCATAATGTGATGAAGCCAGCCACATTATTTGATTAAGGAGCAATTCTTTAGTTGCAGAAAATTGAATTTTTCCCCTTGTTTCATCTACACACCTTTTTAGTTCACCATAAGTAAAGTTATCACCTAGTTTTTCTAATACAAAGGCTGGAGAAAAAGAGTTATCAAAATACTGCATTTCATTCAGCTTGCTTATAAAGGTTTCTTTATGGTAAATATGCCTTTTGATATACTCAGGCTCATCCAACATACTGCCAACAGGTTCAAAGAGCAGATTATAATCATTATCAATAATACCGAGACGGAAAACAATTGAGGAAATATGGCCCTCTCCTGTTGCCCTGAAACTTACAATAACTCTTTTTTTCCCTGGCATTAATTCTGTTTGATCAGGATGTTCTACAATAGATGGATTAAAAAAGGCTGCTGACTCAATTGAATATTCCATTGTAAAATAGGACCCAATAAGCACTTTTCTTGAGACATCAAGATCATCCGGATTAATGTCCAGTTCTTTAAACAATGTATTCAATTTATTGAAATGTTTTTCGAATATCTTTGAAATATTTCTATGACGTGTGGAATAACCTCTCAGAACCTGGCTCAATGCTGTTTTCACCTCATCTTCTGTCATAGCCAGTACCATGTGGATTATATTTATGCTTCTTTCGTCAGTATAATAAAAAAAGCGGGCGATAACCCTGGTCGGATCCGGATAAAATCTAACGTCCTTTCTGGTTACTGTAAATTGCATAGACTGCTATTTTTTATTTATAATTAATCGATAAATGTAATATATCTTTTACTAAATCCTGAATTAATTAATTCATATTTTAAAAAACAAAAAAATATATGTGATACTTTTACAGGATCCTGTTCCAAAATAAATAAATATAAGACTAGATTTATTGCAGATTGTATTAAGTAAATACGTTTAAATAATATTTCCTGTTTATAATTAAAGTAATCACCCTAAAACGATCTGTCCGGATAAAATTAATAATGGATAATTAATAATTATAAGTACTCTCAATACATAATATCAATATTAAATTCATATTTATTATGAGAAATAAAGAAAAAAATTTTGAAAAATTATTTCTGAAGATCATTGAGAAATTTTGAAAAAATAAAATATATGATACTAAAATCTGGCATTTTATTAAGTTTAAAAATTTTCTTTTTAATTTTATTTATGGGTTGTGTTATGAACACTTCAGAAAATATAAAAGAGGGCTTTGTTAATGTTAATAATATAAGTCTTTATTATAAAATTATTGGTAAAGGCGAACCAGTAGTTGTTCTGCACGGTGGACCGGGTTCTGACCATAACAGTGTAATTCAGTTTAATGAGCTGGCAGATGAGTTTCAGGTTATATACTATGATCAGCGTGCTTCAGGTAATTCTTCCGGAGCAACAGATCCTGCTTCAATAACTATAAATAATTTTGTAGAGGATTTGGAAGGATTGCGCAGTCACTTAAAACTAGGGAAAATTAATCTTATTGGTTTTTCATGGGGTGCTACCCTGGCAATGTATTATGGCATAAAATATCCCGGTAATCTTAAATCATTAATCATTGCCGGTACAGGAGGGGCAAATAAAGAACATTTCAATGAATACTTTCTTAATTTACAGTCCAGGACCACAGAAGATGACCGGAAGACACTGGGAGAAATAGAAAAGCTGGAATCTTTTAAAAACCAGGAGGCCGAGGTAGTGCAAAAATACTGGCGGTTAATATTAAAACCTTTTTTTAAGGATACATCACTGGTAAATGAGGTTGATCTGACTTTTGGAAAGAACACCCTAAAAAATCAGGCTGGTATAGGTAAATTATTGATGGACGACCTCTCAGACTTTGATATTTATAATGAATTGTCAGCTATAAAGTGTCCTGCTCTGATAATTCATGGCACATACGATCCCTTTCCGGGTGAAGGTGCTTATAAAGTACATAAACAAATACAATCGTCAAAACTCGTAATTATGGAGGATGCAGGGCATTTTATGTTTATCGATGCACAGGATAGATTTTTTCGGCTTGTCAGGGATTTCCTGGAAGATTATAAAAGTATAGAGACATCGGTCCCTGACAGCTACAAGGAGAGATTCAAAGGCTTAGGCTATTAATCAGCTAATTCTTCGATATAAAATTTGGTTCATAGAAAATAAACCATATTTATTATTATCTCTTTGTCAGCATCAACTTGAAACAGAAATTCTTTAATATCAGGAGGTCCGAAAGTTATTTTTGGATTACCTGAAAAGCCATATCCCTCTTTTGGTATTCCTATCCAGTTAAAATCCATTTTTTCGTTCTGATTTACATCATGAAAGATCCTTATGGCATATTTTCCATGATATACATCATTGAATATTGTAAAAGCAGCTTTATCCTTTATAGATATATACCTGGCTTCAATTACCTCCTCCTCTTCATTGAGGAGTTGCACTGCTACTAATCCTTCATCATTCCTGATGTTTTTAACAACCAGGCTGAGTTCATTTTTATTATCCTGTCCGTATATAATATCTGGAAGTAAAAAAGATAATATGATTAATAAGAATATTGTTTTCATCCTGAATTTTATATAATAATTGGTAACAATAGTCATTTTATCCTTTATTTACTTAATTATTAGCTACTAATTTTTAATGGTTTATTCATACCTGAGTTCCTCGACGGGATTCCTGTTGGCTGCCCGCCATGTCTGCCAGCTTACCGTTAGTATTAATACCAGTGACCCTAATGTACCCCCGAAAAGATAAAAGAATATCCCCGGCTCGAAATGATTTGGATAAATTGCCAGATAGCCTTTGGTAAAAAAGAAAGAAAGGGGTGTGGCAATTCCCAGTACAATTAATATCTGAATTAGTAATCCCTTTGACAGCTTAAAAATAATATTCAGGGCAGATGCTCCGCAGGCTTTTCTTATTCCTACTTCTTTACGGTTTCTTTCGGCAATAAATACAGAAAGGCCGAACAGTCCAACTAAAGAAGTGATGATCGTAAGAATAAAAAACAGAGTCATAAGTTTACCTGCCGTTATGTATGATTTGGATTCTTTTTGTTCGAGCAGGATATCAATATGATATTTAACTTCAACAGGGTGATCAGGATTAAATTCATGCAGTGTATTCATTATGTATTCATGCGTGGCTTCACGATTTACAGGATTTATACGCATTACAAGATAATTATTTTGATCCCTGCTTTGGGTAATTAACAATGGCATATTTTCAAAAACAGGAGGTATCGCCATATAATTATCTATAATTCCGATAATTTTATATTGCCTTCCAAAAGCAAACATCATTTTATTAACAGGGTCAGCAAATCCCAGCACATTGGCAGCAACCTGGTTGATTACTATACTGTTATTTGTGTCAGCCGTAAATTCACCGGAGAAGTAACGTCCGCTCAGCATTTTGATCCTGTATACTTCAGGATAGTCCAGTCCGAATGAGTTGAAAACAGCTAATTCCTTGTTCTGTTCATCTTTCCACTCATAAGTACCGTTAAAGCCCATGGATGGAATAGAAGAACCCCAGGATACAACCTCGATAGCAGGATTTTTTAAAAGCTCCTGTTTAACCTTCTTCAAATCTCCCCACGGATCTCCGGGTATGCATATAACATTGGCCTCGTCATACTTTTTTGCCTCTTCACTAAAAATATATTTATTCTGTTTGGTCATAACCATCATAACCTGGATAAAAATAACCGCAAGAAAAAACTGGAAGGTGGTCAGTATCCATCTTGAAGGGCTTTTACCCTTTGCCTGGGATATATTTGAGCTCATCAGGTTCACAGGTTTCAGTGATGAATACCTGAGTGCAGGGTAAAGTCCGGATACTAAAACAGTAAAGATAAAAAGGATTAACAAAAGGACTAAAAACTGCCAGTCGGGAACAAGGCTTAAATGCGTGTCCATAATTGCATTAAACCATGGAAGGATAAGTCTCAGTATTATAATTGCCAGGTTAAAACCAATCAGTGCCGAAAGAGTAGTGTCGGTCAGGAACTGTTTAATAATATTGTTTCTCCTGCCGCCGTTAACTTTGCGGATTCCTGTTTCCTTGCTGCGTGTAGAAAAGAGTATATTGGTAAGGTTTATATAATTAATGCAGGAAGTAATAAGCATAAAGAATCCTCCAATAAGGAACACCATCAGCTTTCCCTTGTTATTTTCAAAGGTACCCCTGAAATGAATTTCCCTTATAGGCATCAGGAACGCCGATATATTATTAAGGTCAATCGGTATTTCGAAAGAGTCCGATATTTTTTTGTTCAGGCTTTTAATATCCGTACCTGGTTGCAGCAACACGTAATTATGATAATTATTTGATTCATATTCCGTATATCTCAGGAATTCGAACCTTTTCGCCAGTGTGAAGGGAATAATGAATTCAGCCTGAAGATGAGTGTTTGACGGGAAGTCTTTGTATAGGCCTGTTACGAGGAAGTCAATCTTCTGTCCGTGTAAGGTTATAGTAACATTTTTTCCAAGCGGACTGTCTTTTCCGAAATAACGCTGGGATGCCTTTTCTGACAGGACTACCGACTGGGGATCGGTAGTAAAAGTGCCCTCAATAAAAGGGACAGTGAATACAGAGAAAAAAGCAGAATCTGCCATAACCAGGTTGTGTTCATTAAAGAAGTTTTCTCCGACCCTCACGATTCCGCTGAAAACAAATGATATTGAGTACATTTCTATCTCGGGAAACATTTTTTTGAGAGCTTCACCTTCGGGGCCAAAAGAAGTGGGTATCGTTTGCAATTCCTCCATTTCGGTTGAAATATACACCTTGGCAATGCGATCTGCCTTTTCGTGGCAGTTTTCAAATGTAAGTTCGTGGCGTGCATAAAGTAATGCCAGTACTGCTGAGGCAAGTCCCAGTGTAAGGCCCAGGATATTAATTAAAGATACCATCCTGTTCTTTAACAGGTTTCGCCATGCAACAATTATGTAATTAAAAAACATTGTATTTGTAAATCGCTGATCGTAAATTGTTAATCTTTAATCATCCAGGGGCGCTGTACCCTTTTTAAACTTTTATGTTTTCAGTTATTATGTGCCCGTCAAACAAATGTACGACTCTGGTGGCTCTTTCTGCATAAGATGGGGAGTGTGTCACCATGATTATAGTAGTACCTTCCCTGTTTAGTTCCTCAAGCAAATGTAAGACTTCTTCCCCGTTCTTCGAATCAAGGTTTCCTGTTGGCTCATCAGCAAGAATAAGTTTAGGATTAGTAACAACAGCCCTTGCTACTGCCACTCTCTGTTGCTGTCCGCCTGAAAGCTGCTGGGGGAAATGTTTTTTACGATGTGAGATCTGCATGCGGTCCAGTATTTCATTTACTTTGCTTTTTCTTTCAGAAGCTCGTATCTTCAGGTATAAAAGTGGTAATTCAACATTTTCGTATACATTAAGCTCATCAATTAAATTAAAACTCTGAAAGACGAAGCCTATATTTCCTTTCCGAAAGTTGGTTCTCTGGCGCTCCCTGTGTTTTGACACCTCGGCTCCATTAAACCAGTATCTACCATCTGTCGGATTGTCTAAAAGACCTAATATGTTCAGTAGAGTAGATTTTCCGCAACCTGAGGGGCCCATAACAGCTAAAAATTCTCCCTGGGTAACTTCCAGATCTACATTGTTTAATGCTGTTGTTTCAACTTCATCAGTCCTGAATACTTTTTTTAGCTTTTCTGTTCTTATCATGATATGGATATTTATGTTAAAATTTTCAAAGTAATTATTAGGAAGTCTTTTACATTATGTGTGCCAGAATATCTATAATATTAATATACTGCACATTACAACAACTAGAGGCTTTAATATCCATAAAGTATGTCCCATAATCATACAATTAATGTGCTATAATAGTACAATTTGCTAACTTAGAGTTTAGAAATACAAAACATGAAAGAAAAAGCAGGAAATATTCTAATTGTGGATGACAGTGCAAGTGTTTTGAAGTCACTTGAATTATATCTTAAGCATTACTTCAAATCAATTAGAACACTTAACTCACCTAACCAGATACCCTTTCTCCTGTCCACTGAAGATATAGATATAATAATGCTTGATATGAATTTTACAGCAGGTATTAATACCGGCAATGAAGGAATATACTGGCTTAGGAAGATATTAAAACAAGATCCTGCTGTTGTTGTAATTATGATTACTGCTTATGGTGATATTGAACTGGCGGTTAAAGCAATAAAAGAGGGAGCGACTGATTTTATTACAAAACCATGGGATAACCAGAAACTACTGGCAACGCTTCAGGCATCGTTAAAGCTACGGTTGTCAAACAAGGAAATAAGGAAACTGAAATTAAAGCAAAAACAGATCAATGAAGACATAAACAGAAATTATGGTCAGATTATAGGGGAATCAGAGGTAATGCAAGACCTTTATCAAACCATCACCAAAGTAGCGAAAACCGAGGCAAATATTTTACTGATGGGAGAGAATGGCACAGGTAAGGAGCTTATAGCCCGTGAAATTCACCGTCAATCAAAAAGAAGCCAGAAAGACTTTATGAGTGTGGATCTTGGCGCCTTAACCGAGACACTTTTTGAAAGTGAACTCTTTGGCCACATTAAAGGCGCGTTTACAGATGCGGGAGAAGATCGTATCGGTAGATTTGAAGCAGCGTCCGGTGGCACATTATTTTTAGATGAGATTGGAAATCTAAATTTTTCTTTACAGGCAAAACTCCTCTCAGCAATAGAACAAAAGAAAATAACACCTCTGGGTACGAACAAGGAAATACCTGTAGACATAAGAATTATAAGTGCAACAAACAAGGATTTGCCATTAATGGTAACAGATAGTCTCTTTAGAGAGGACCTGTTTTACAGGTTAAATACAGTACAGATTAATATACCACCTTTAAGAGACCGTGAAAATGATATAATTCTTATTTCAGAGTTTTATCTCAGTCAATTTGCCGGTAAATATGACCGGTTGCCTCTCAAATTTACATCCAGTGCACTGGAAAAACTAAAAAGACATTCATGGCCGGGAAATATAAGAGAATTAAGACATACCATTGAGAAAGCTGTCATATTATGTGAATCTGATATTCTTACTCCCCAGGATTTCTCGTTTGCCACAGAAAGTGATATACGAACAGATCTAAACAAAAGTATAAGCCTCGAAGAGGGTGAAAAATTTATTATTAATAATGCATTATTAAATAACAACTGGAATATAAGTGAAGCAGCTAAAGAACTTGGAATAGGTCGTCAGACATTATACAGAAAGATAGAGAAGTTTGGATTATAGAATTTAGAATGATCATCAATAGTACAAATCAAAATTCAACATTCAAAATTAAAAACAATGATCTACAAAAATCTTTACAATAATATAATTATTCGTGTTATATTACTTACAGCCACATGTTTTGCTTTCTCATTTATTTACTTCTCCTTAAAAGATATTTTAATTCTTATTAATATCTTTTTGCTTATTGTATTGCAGGTATATCTGATTATTTATAAACTGAACAAGACAAACAGAGATTTGACAAGCTTTTTTGCTGCAGTGCAAAATGATGATTCTTCAATAATATACCAGCGGATGGCCCCTGATAAGAATTTCAGGTACTTATACAAGAGTTTTGATGATATTAATAATAGAATACGCAAGTTGAAAATCGAGAGTGTCACGAGAAATCAATATTTACAGAATATAGTTGATCATGTTGGTGTTGGATTACTCTCATTTGACGATGATGATAATATTGATATTTTAAACAGTGCCACCAGGAATCTTATTAAAATATCCGGTGCAAAAAAATTAAGCAGACTGGAAAAAATCAGCAAATCATTACCGGTATTATTAAGAGAACTGAACCCAGGTGAACAAAAGCTTATTAAAATAAGAACTGAGGATGAATTACTTCAGCTTGCTGTTAAAGCAAGTGTTTTTAAAATGGAAGAAAGGAAAATTAAATTAATTTCTTTTCAAAACATAAAAAATGAACTGGAAGAAAAGGAACTTGAATCATGGCAAAAATTAATCAGAATACTTACACATGAAATCATGAACTCAATTAGTCCGATATCGTCTACTATAAAGACTATTAAAGGTTTTTTAACTGATAGTGATAATAAAAAAACAAAATCAGTAAATAATATTGAGCAGGAGTTAATAGATGACTCTGTAAAGGGATTAAGTATTATAGAAGAAAGAAGTGACGGGCTGGTTGACTTTGTAGAAAAATTCAGGAGCCTTACTCTTTTGCAAAAACCTGTTTTCAAACAATTTTCAATTAATGAATTATTTGAGAGTATAAAATTACTTATGGCAAAGGAATTACATAAAAATAAAATTGCACTTGAAATTCAGGTAATTCCAACCTCATTAACAATTATAGCAGACAAAAAATTAATTGAGCAGATTCTGATAAATCTAATAAATAATTCAATACAGGCATTTGATTCTATTGAAGACAGAAAGATAATCCTGAAGGCTTATTATTTTTCAGATAAGAGTCCTATAATTCAGGTAATAGATAACGGAAATGGTATAAGTGATGAGAATATAGACAAGATATTCATACCTTTTTTTACCACAAAAAGGAAAGGCTCAGGTATAGGCCTCAGCCTGTCACGCGAAATCATGAGATTACACAGCGGGAGAATAAGAGTAAAGTCTGTCCCTGAAAAAGAGACAATTTTTACACTGGAATTCTGAAAAAAAATTAACAATAGAATTAAGTATATTTGTTTCAATGTTTAAGAATATGAATTATCATAAATGCCGGAAATTTTTATATGATCAATTAATAGTAATTAATCTATTTTTTGTTCTAATGCTTCTAAGTATGCGACATTCAAAAACTAACATTTATCAAAAACTTCCTGATTCGCTGAGTGAATGGACTGCTGAGAGCACAGTATATTTCAATGATAAGGAAAGCTTATATGATTATATAGATGGGGGAGCTGAATTGTATATATCTTATGGTTTTAAATCTGCTGCAAGCAGAAAGTATATAAAGACTGGCCAACCGGAAGTAGTTGTCGAGATTTTTGATATGAATACATCTGAAAATGCCTACGGGGTATTTTCCAATACAAGATATGAAGAAGACTATACCTTTGGCCAGGGCTCTCAATATGTTGAAGGTACTTTATTTTTCTGGAAAAGTAAATATTATGTTTCTATAATGGCAAAAGAAGAAACAGGTGAGGCAAAGAAACTGATTTATGAATTGGGAAAGATAATTACTGAAGAAATTAAAGAGAAGGGTGAAAAGCCTGATATATTAAAGTTGCTGCCTGTAAACGGACTGGACAGGTCAAGTGTATTATATTTTCATCATTATATTTGGGTAAATTCATTTTATTTTATTGCCGATGAAAATTTTCTGTTAATAGACGATAATACAGATGCAGTGCTTGCAAAATACGGACCGCCTGATAACAGAATTTATTTGCTTATAATTCAATATAATAATAGCGAAACTGCCGGTAAAGCCTATAATAATTTTAGAGAAGACTATTTTCCTGAAGGTGAATTTAAAGAAATAACACAGCTTGAAGATCAAACATGGATGTCAATAAATTTAATGGATAATACTTTTTACGGCCTTTTTAACGGGAGTACAAAAGAATCCATCTTCCTTCTTATGTCAGATCTAGAGTTAAATTATAAGAAAGTCAATATTGATAAATAAAATACTAACTAAAATAAAATGACAAAAAAATTATTAACCCGGCGACAAATAATAAAAGATGCTACAAAAGCGGGTATCGGGAGTGCATTGTTATTAAACTCGCCTCTGAATTTATTCGGTCAGGGTGAGACAAAAACCAGGGTTGTATTAATAAGGGATGAGAATGTACTGGACAGTGAAGGTAATCCGAAACCGGAAATATTGCAGAAAATGTTTGACAGGGCAGTTTTAAATTTAACCGGAGCATCAGATATTAAGGCTGCATGGAAGAAGATTGTTAAACCAGGTGACATTGTTGGTATAAAGTCAAATGTCTGGAGCTATTTACCAACTCCTGCTGTTCTTGAAAATGCAATAAAGAAAAGAGTTATGGAAGCAGGTGTCAGTGAAAAAAATATAAGTATCAGAGACCGGGGTGTCTTGAGCGATCCTGTATTTCAAAAATCAACTGCGCTTATTAATGTAAGGCCTATGAGAACCCATGCCTGGTCAGGTGTAGGCAGTCTAATAAAAAACAATATAATGTTTACTAACATACCCTCTTCCTATCATCCCGATTCATGTGCTGATCTTGCGAAACTTTATGAATTGCCAATTGTTAAGGGAAAAACAAGATTAAATATTCTTGTTATGCTTACCCCGCTCTTCCATGGTGTTGGACCTCATCATTTTAATAAAAATTATATATGGCCATACAAAGGACTAATTGTAAGTTTAGATCCTGTGGCAGCCGATTCGGTAGGTCTTCAGATAATTCAGGCAAAAAGGAAAGAATTTTTCGGAGAGGATAAACCTCTTAATCCCCCTGCCAAACACATCTACCTGGCAGACACAAGGCACCATCTGGGTATTGCCGATCCGAAAAAGATTGACCTTGTAAAAATAGGATTTAAGGAAGGCATATTTATTTAATATTAAACTAAAAAATCATGAAAACTCTAAGACTATCTTTAATTCTGTTACCTTTCTTTATAACAAGCGGATGCTATTGGGAAATGCCCGAAAGTATCTCAGGTAACGGTGATGTTGTTACAGAGGAACGGGATGTTCCAAGCTTTAATGGAATATCTGTTTCTGCAGGTGTAGATGTATATATTACCCAGGGTAATGAAGAACTTGTGAAAGTAATCACTGATGAGAATTTATTGGACGTTGTGAAAACCGAAGTAAAAGATAATGTATTAAAAATTTATGCAGCTAAAAATATTGGCAAGGCAGCATCAAAGAAGGTATATGTAGAATATGTAAATCTCAACAAAATAAAGATTTCCAGTGCAGGTGACATTAAGGGAGAAAATACTCTGAATACTGATGAATTGGAAATAGGAATAAGCAGTTCCGGCGATTTAAAACTTGATGTTATAGCACAGAAGATTTACATTGACATAAGTAGTTCAGGAGATGCTAATCTGAGTGGCAAAACCGATTACCTTAAGGCAAATTTAAGCAGCGCCGGAGATTTAAATGCTTTTGATCTGGAAGCTAAGGTTGGGGATGTTTCTGTTTCAAGTGCCGGAGATGCAAACGTATTTATAACCGAAGAAGCCAGTTTTAGCTCGAGTAGTGCGGGTAATATTGTTTATAAGGGTGATCCCAGGATCAAACATATGAGCACATCAAGCGCGGGAACTATAAGGAAAAAATGATCAATATAAGTATCATTGATTTTCTTATTCCTGTACTTGGCCTTCAAAATATTTTCAGTTGATTTATAAGTTTATTGAAAAGTGAGAACCGGGGTAAGGTTAAATCGGACTAAAAAAGTTACTTAACCTTACTCCTTTTAAGAAATTAAACAATTGAGAGTTATATGAAATATCTATTTGAAAAAACAAATGCAAGCACCAATCCACTCCATTCATTCAGTTATACTTCATATCAGCAAGGTAATCATTTATGTATTCCTTAATTCCGGATTCAATAGATGTAAACTTTTTTGAATATCCTGTTGATTTAAGTTTGTCCATTTTGGCCTCAGTAAAATATTGATACTTATCTCGTATATCTGCCGGGGTATCAATAAATTCTATATTCTTTTCCTTGCCTGTTATATTAAAAATATTCTTGGCAAGATCCATAAATGTCCGTGCTAAACCTGTACCTACATTATAAATTCCGGGACCTTTTTTGTTCTTCATCAAAAAATACAATACATCAATTATGTCCTTAACATAAATGAAATCTCTTTTCTGCTCACCATCTTTATAATCAGTATTATGAGAGCGAAATAATTTTATTTTTCCAGTTTTTACTATTTGATTGTAAGCGTGAAAAACTACCGAAGCCATTCTGCCCTTATGATATTCATTGGGCCCGTAAACGTTGAAAAATTTTAATCCGGCCCAATATGGAGGTGTAGTTTTTTGTTTTAGTACCCATTTGTCAAACTCATTCTTGGATTTACCATACAGGTTTAAAGGTTTTAGCCTTTCTACTATCTCATGGTCATCATCAAAACCATTTTCACCCAGTCCATATGTTGCAGCTGATGATGCATAAATTAATGGTATATTATATTTAACGCAACAATTCCAGACCAGCTTCGAATATCCCAGATTTAGTTTATCAAAAACCCTTTTATCAGATTCCGTTGTATCAGTTCTGGCACCAATATGTATAATAAAATCTACTTGTTGCCAGTTTTTATCGAGCCATTCGAAAAAATAATTTCTGTCTATTTTATTCAGAAATGTCTTACTCTCAATATTCCTGTTTTTCAGGCTGCTTGAAAAATCATCTACAATAACAATATCCTTTATACCTTCACTATTTAACTTACCAACGAAGTTACTGCCGATGAATCCTGCTGCTCCTGTTGTTATTATCATGATTTAAATTTGCTTTGTTCGGATAACTTTACAAACCAGAATAAATATCATAAATATTAAGGTAATGATTAATATTTTGATAATAGCGTTGTAAGATACATGTATATAACAGAATCAATCAAGTCTTAATTCTTCAAAAATAGTTAAAATTGAATCTGACAGATTTTTTAAAGCAAGGGGTATATTCCAGTTTTCAATCTTACGTATTTCAACAAAGTTTGATATTGCCCTTAATTGAAGGAATGGTATATTTTCCATTAAACATACATAAAAAAAAGCGGCACCCTCGGTAGTCATAATTTCAGGCTTAAATTTATTTTTAAGCTTCTCAACAGATTCCAGACTACCTATTAGTGTATTAACAGTTATAGACTTAACTGGGATTAAGGAATCAACTTCGTCAATATCGTAAGTCCCCTGATTTTTTAAAATTTCTCTTCTAAAAGGATAAATGTTTTCATTCATTAGTTCTTTCTCGCTCAATGTATAGAAATTATCATTCTCTTCAACGCCAAGATCTGCAAACTGATCCTGTATGACATTCACTATAAATCCCTGCTCCAGAAAATAATCGAAACTACCGGCTATACCAATGTTTATTGCCAGATCATAATTATTTGCGCTTAGTGCTTTTGTTAAATAATAAGTTGTAAATATGCTTCCAACTCCTGTTACCAGTATATCAATACCTAATGTTCCATATTTATAGTATTGATAATTATTATTGATGCTTTGGATAAATTCCAGTTTGTCACTTAACTGTTTGGTTTCAGTGTTTGAAGCAGCTACAATTAGTATTTTCAATTTAGATAATATTTATTTAAAGTTTCAAAAATTAAAAAGTTATTAACTTTAGGTTTTGGTAGCAACCAATAAAATTATATAAAAATATATTTATCCCGATTATTATTGTAATATAAGCGGTGAAAATAAAAAATATTAATAATGAATGAAAATAATAAAAATATTCAAGGAATAGCAGAAAATGGCTATGAAAGAATTGATAAATTTGATGGAAAGCGCACTGAAGAACTGGCAAAATCATACCATAAGATCTTAAAGAATATTGGAGAAGACCCCAATCGTGAGGGATTACAAGAAACCCCTTTAAGAGTCGCAAAATCCATACAATTTCTTACACACGGGTATTATATCGATCCTCAGGAAATCATTCTTTCATCAATGTTTAAGGAAGATTACCGGCAGATGGTTCTGGTTAAAGATATTGAGATTTATTCATTATGTGAACATCATATGATTCCTTTTTTTGGGAAAGCTCATGTTGCTTATATTCCTAATGGATTTATTACCGGACTGAGCAAGATAGCCCGGGTTGTTGATGCATTTTCCAGGCGGCTGCAGGTGCAGGAAAGGCTTACTGTACAGATAAGGGATTGTATTCATAATACATTAAAACCACTGGGAGTGGCTGTAGTAATTGAAGCATTGCATCTTTGCATAGCAATGAGGGGCGTTCAGAAACAAAATTCAGTAGCTACAACATCAGCGTTTACAGGCTGTTTTCTTAAGGAACAAAGAACAAGGGAAGAGTTTATACACTTGATAGGAGCGAAGCTGCATTAATCAGAGATTTAATGATTTGGAGATTTAATGATTTGGAGAATTATTGATTTGGAGATTTATGGTTCCTTAATTCAATTTTTTTACCTTTGCCCGGAATTTTAAAACCTGATTTATGAAAGCATATATTTTCCCAGGTCAGGGAGCACAATTTGTGGGAATGGGAAAAGACCTCTATGATAATTCAGCCCAGGCAAGAGATCTGTTTGAAAAAGCAAATGTCATTCTGGGATTTAGAATAACAGATTTGATGTTTTCAGGGACAGATGAAGATATAAGACAAACTAAAGTTACTCAGCCGGCTATCTTCCTGCATTCAGTGATTTTGGCGGAAGTACTGGGTGATAAATTTAAACCGGATATGGTTGCGGGTCATTCTTTAGGAGAATTTTCTGCAATAGTAGCTGCAGGGGGCTTATCGTTTGAAGACGGGCTTAATCTGGTCTCAAAACGTGCACAGGCAATGCAGAAAGCATGCGAAATTAATCCTTCAACAATGGCTGCTATTATAGGTCTTGGAGAAGAAATTGTTGAAAAAGTCTGCTATGAAACAAATGAAGTTGTCGTTCCTGCAAACTACAATAGTCCGGGTCAAATAGTTATTTCAGGTTCAATAAAAGGCATTGACCTGGCTATAAAAAAACTTACAGAGGCCGGTGCAAAAGGGGCAATAAAATTAAAAGTCGGAGGAGCATTTCATTCACCATTCATGGAACCGGCTAAAATTGAACTGGAAAAAGCTATAGATATTACTCCTTTTAATGAGACTGTTTGTCCGGTTTACCAGAATGTGACTGGATTACCTACTACAGATCCTGAAAAAATAAAACAAAACCTCAAGTTACAACTGACTTCACCTGTAAAATGGACCCAATCAGTGAAAAATATGATTGCCGGCGGGGCTGATTCATTTACTGAGGTCGGACCGGGAAATGTGCTGCAGGGACTTGTAAAGAAAGTGAATAGCGAAGTGATTACCGCAAGTGCCGTGGCGGATTAGAGTTTGCTGATATAAGGAGCTGAGGATTATAAAATTATTTTTATACTTGCATTTACTTAATTTTTTCCTGCCCTCTGGTTTTTATGTAATACCATCACAATGTTCTAATTTTAATTATTCTTATTATTATTTAATATCTGGTAAGCTTTTTAAACTTAAAATATTTTTAAATTTGATTAATAATTTAGTATTTATTTAAAGTTAAACGGTAACAAGTATTATTATACTATAATATAATATAATATAATATAATATAATATAGTTAGAGGTTATATCGAGAAAATACATGAATAGTAAACATTAGCTATGAATTACACATAAAGATGCTTATGAATACTGATTTATCATTTTTAACAAACGATAAAAACTATACCTTAAGAGACAGATTTGAAGTATTGATAAAAGACACTTCTTTTTTTGACTGCCTTGTGGGTTATTTCTATACCAGTGGTTTCCATGCCATATATAAATCCCTGGAAAATACGCAAAAGATAAGAATATTGATTGGTATCAGCGCCAACCGTCAAACCTATGATTTACTTGTCAGGGCTAATAAGCCAAAGCAGCAGGTCATGGAATTTTCGCATGCTGAAACTAAAGAAAGAGTGGAAGAGCTTGTAGAAAAGGAACTAATTGATTCAGAAGACCGACAAGAAGTTGAAGAAGGCGTTATTAAGTTTATCGAATGGATTAGGAGCAAAAAATTGGAAATAAAAGCTTATCCCTCACAAAATATCCACGCCAAGCTTTACATTATGACTTTTTGTGAAGGCGACAGGGATACCGGACGAGTGATTACAGGCTCAAGTAACTTTACTCAGGCAGGGCTTATTGACAACCTGGAATTTAATGTAGAATTGAAAAATTGCAATGATTATGAGTTTGCCAGGCAGAAATTTGAAGAATTATGGAAAGATGCCGTTGATGTGAGCGAAAAGTATATTCAAACCATCCAGGAAAAAACATGGCTCAGTCAAAATATCACTCCATATCAGCTTTATTTGAAATTTCTCTATGAATATTTTAAAGATGAACTTGGCCAGACAGATGAAGTGTTTGTAAAATATCTCCCGCCGGAGTTTAAAAAACTCGAATATCAGGAACAGGCAGTTTTAAATGCAAAAAAAATCCTTCTGGAATACGGAGGTGTCTTTATATCGGATGTGGTTGGATTGGGAAAGACATACATTTCTACTATGCTTGCAGGCCAGCTTGACGGTAGAACACTGGTCATCGCCCCGCCGGTGCTGCTGGAAAAGACCAATCCCGGTTCCTGGCGGAATGTTTTTTCTGATTTTCGCATACCGGCTGATTTTGAATCACTTGGTAAACTCGATGACTTACTATACGGAGGGACCGATAAATACACCAATATAATTATCGATGAAGCTCACCGTTTTAGAACTGAAACAACGGTTACCTATGAAAAATTGGCGGAGATTTGCCGCGGCAAAAGGGTAATCCTGGTTACAGCTACTCCTTACAACAATGCCCCTAAAGATATTCTCAGCCTGTTAAAGTTATTCCAGCCGGCAAAGAAAAGCACTATTCCTAACCTGCCTGATCTGGAAGGATTTTTTGGTAGACTTGGACAGAAACTGAAAAAACTGGATCGCCAGAAAGATTATGATAAATATATCAGTATTGTAAAAGAAAATTCCCGGGAAATCAGGGGAAAAGTCCTTAAATATTTAATGGTGCGCCGAACCCGTACTGAGATTGAGAAATATTTTTCAAACGATATTATAAGACAGGGATTGAAATTTCCCTATGTTGAAAAGCCTGCACCGCTTTTTTATGAACTCAATGAAAAAGAGGATGAGATATTCAGTAAAACCATAGAGCTGATTGCTCAGAAGTTCAGGTATGCCCGTTACATGCCCATGCTCTATTATCAGGGCAGGATTGATCAACTGGAACGTCAATCCCAACGCAACATGGGCAGATTCATGAAAATCCTGCTGGTCAAACGGCTTGAAAGCAGTTTCTTTGCCTTTATGAATTCGGTGGATCGATTCCTGCACTCCTATGAGATGTTTATCAGGGAATTTGATAACGGCAATGTTTATGTGAGTAAAAAGCATATAAATAAAATTTTCGAGCTTTTGGAGAACGATGACGATGAAGCAGTGCAGCGCCTTATTGATGAGGGCAAAGCGGAACGGTACGATAGCACAGAATTCAATGAAGTATTGAGAAGCGATTTACAACACGATCATGATATTCTTTTGGAAGTAAAAAAGCTCTGGACACATATCGACCGTGACCCGAAGTTGCTCAAATTTATGAGGGAGCTAACATCAACATCCGTTTTTAAAGAAAATCATCTCATCATATTCACTGAATCAAAGGAAACTGCCAATTATTTGTACAAAAACCTTCATGAGAGATTTCCCGGTAGCGTATTATGCTATACAGGGGATTCGGGCGAAGCTACACGTGACAAGGTTATTGAAAATTTTGATGTCCGCTCACGTCATCCGAAAGATAACCACAGGATACTTGTTTCTACGGAAGTACTGTCCGAAGGCGTAAACCTGCACCGTTCCAACACGGTCATTAACTACGATATTCCCTGGAATCCGACAAGAATGATGCAGAGAGTAGGCCGTATAAACCGTGTGGATACCAGACATGATACTATTTACACCTTTAATTTCTTCCCCACAGCGCAATCCAACGACCAGATTAAGCTTAAAGAGGTAGCTGAAGCGAAAATAAATGCCTTTCTGACCCTTTTGGGTGGTGATGCCGAGCTTTTAACCGAAGGTGAACCCATTGGTTCACACGAACTCTTCAATAGATTGATTTCAAAGCAGACTCTTGAAGGAGAAGACGAAGCAGCGGAAAGTGATTTGAAGTATCTTCATACTATCAAAGAGATTCGCGATAATGACCCTGACCTGTTTGAAAAAATAAAACGATTGCCTAAAAAAGCCCGTACCGCAAAATATCACATTGAGCAGACGGATTCTTTACTCACTTATTTCCGCAGAGGTAAACTACAAAAGTTTTTTCTGGCTACAGACCACGCGGAAGCAACCGAACTCGATTTTATCTCTGCGGCAAAATTGCTGGAAAGCAATCCCGATGAACCAAAGAAAAAATTACAGGAGCAATTCTACAATATGCTGGATAAAAATAAAAACGCCTTTATTATTGCAACTACTGAGGAAATGCCAAAACCCGGTTCAGCAAGCAGGCGGGAAAGCACAGCACAAATCCTTAAAATACTTAAAGTAACTATTAATAATACCCGGCAGTTTACTGATGATCAGGAATTGTATCTTAATAAAGTATTAAAACGGATTGAGGAAGGCAATATACCGAAACAAACAGCTAAACAAACCCTGAAAGCCTTGAACGGTCTTAGGAATGAAATCATCAATCCTTTTAAGGTTTTGGCAGTGCTTCAAACACATATTCCGGCAAAATTTCTTGAAGAACATTATGCTGAACAAAATCCGGCAGTTTTCGGCAAACGGGAAGTGATTTTGTCTTTGTATTTAATCGGAGGTTCAAATGACCAATAAAGAATCACATAGAATAGAATTTAAGAGCATCTGGAGAGATGAACACCTGAAGGTGATTTCTGCTTTTGCCAACAGCAAAGGCGGACAACTCATTGTTGGATTAAATGACCAGGGACAACATGTTGGACTGGCGAACTCAAAAAAATTACTGGAAGACATTCCCAACAAAATCCGTAATAAACTTGGTATCATTCCCTTTGTGGAATCAGAAAAGAAAAATGACCTTGAAATAATCCGGATAAAGATTATTCCTTCATCAGACCCGATTTCATATAATGGCAAATTTTATATCAGAAGCGGTAGCACAATTCAGGAGTTAAGAGGAAAAGAGCTGTCCGGCTTCCTGATAAAAAAATCAGGTATTACCTGGGACGATGCCATTGACGATAAGGGCGAATTGGATCTTCTCGATAAACCGACCATAGAAGATTTTAAGCGATATGCTGTTGATCGAATCCCTTCGATTGTCCGTGAAACAGATTTCGTTAATATTTTGCAGAAATTAAATCTTATCGAAAATCAACATTTGAAGCGAGCTGCAATTCTTCTTTTTGGGAAAGATCCGCAGCGGTTTTATAGCCACGCATATGTAAAGATCGGACGCTTCTTAACTGATACCGATATTCAAACGACCGATATTGTCAAAGGTAATCTGTTCCAGCAGTTGGAAAATACGCTGGAAATTCTCCGAACCAAGTACCTGCTGAGCAATATAAAATATGAAGGCATTCATCGCCGGGATATACTCGAATATCCTTATGAAGCATTGCGGGAGGCGATTATTAATGCGCTCATTCATCGAGATTACTGGGGTTTTTCGCAGATCCAGGTTAGAGTCTATCCGGATAAACTAATCATCATGAATGCCGGCAGTTTACCGCCAGAAGTGCCGGTGGAAAAGCTTAAAACGAATCATCTGTCCATGCCGAGAAATAAGTTGCTGGCGGGCATTTTTTATTATGCCGGCTTTATTGAAGCCTGGGGCAGGGGTACTAACATGATTGTTGAAAAGTGTTTGGAGGGTGGATTGCCAGAACCGGATTTCTATGAGCAAAATGGGGTCATGACAGTGATTTTCTACAAAGACAAATGGAATCTGGAAAATCTTAAAAAAATGGGATTGAATGAAAGACAAATTAAAGCGGTTATGTATGTAAAGGGGGAAGGCTCTATTAATAACTCTATGTATCAAAAGATCAATAATGTAGGGAAAACAACGGCGACAGAAGACCTCAGGAAGTTAGTTAAAATAGGATTGTTAACCGAGCCGATCACAAAGGGAAGAGGTGCAAAATATGAACTTAAAAATTAATTGGCCGGTAATTGGTCGAATTGGCCACCATTCGATCAGAATATGGCCGAATAAAACAAAAGCCATTTATTTCAATATAGTGTACTTTTTATAAATTAACAGGCTCAACAACGGCTCTAATAGACAAATATGGATAAACAACAAGCAAAAAAAATCATCGAAAAGACTTTTGAAAATTTTTTTAATAAGGAACGATTTACCGGCTTCATTAAAAATCTGTTAAATCGCATTGAAGAGGATTATATCCCTCAGCGGCAAGGTCAATATATTCCCGATGCTTACAAGCAGTTTATCAGCACATTTGAGAGGATTGGCAAGTTTAATGATGGAGAGAATAGAATTGATATACTGATAATTAAATTGCAAAAGGAAACTTCGCTTGAACATGCACGTTCCAGTCAGCGCAATTTTGTTGCCGGATATTTACAGGGGAAATACGGCAGTTCAAATGAAAAGGATGCTGCTTTGGTTGCTTTTGTCTCACCGGATGAATGCGACTGGCGGTTTTCGCTGGTTAAGATGGAATACAAATTCGAGCAAACCAAAACCGGCAGAACCAAGGTGAAAGAAGAGTTCACCCCTGCCCGGCGCTGGTCTTTCCTCGTTGGTACCAATGAAAACAGCCATACCGCCCAGAGCCGGCTGGTTAAAATTCTGGCAGACGATGAACACAATCCGACCCTTACAGTGCTGGAAGAAGCCTTCAATATTGAAACAGTTACAAGAGAATTTTTTATCAAATACCGTGAGCTGTTTATACGCACCAAAGAAGCGCTGGATAAAGTAATTAAAAACGATACTAAAATCCATGCCGATTTTGAAACTAAAGGCATAAATACTGTTGCCTTTGCAAAGAAACTGCTGGGACAGATTGTTTTTCTTTATTTTCTCCAGAAAAAGGGCTGGTTTGGTGTGGCAAGAGATGCTGAATGGGGAACAGGTTCCAAACAATTTTTAAGAGAGCTGTTTGAGAAAAAACATGGTGATTACAGGAATTTCTTCAACGACATTTTAGAGCCGCTCTTTTATGATGCACTGTCAAGAGACCGGTCAGATATTGATCATTGGAACGATCATTTTAAATGTAAGATCCCATTCTTAAATGGTGGGCTGTTTGAACCCATTAGCAATTACAACTGGGTTCATACTGACATATGTTTACCGGACGATCTGTTTTCAAATAAAAGAAAGACGAGTGAAGGTGATATTGGCGATGGTATTTTCGACATTTTTGACGGCTACAATTTTACAGTGAAAGAAGACGAGCCGCTTGAAAAAGAAGTCGCCATTGATCCTGAACTGCTGGGTAAGGCTTATGAAAAATTCAACGCCATCCGTCCCGACAACTTTGAGGAGTACAAAAAAGCCTTAAAGAGCGGAAAAAAAGGCGAAGAAACCAAATTTAACAAGCAGTACGGTGTGTATTACACTCCACGCGAAATCGTGCATTACATGTGCCAGCAGAGTTTAATAAATTATCTGTTTAATGAACTGAATAATGATAAGGTAAGTTATGAAAAATTTGGTGATAATAATTTAGATATGTTCGGTAATAAAATAAAAAAAGGACAGTTGGATCTGACGATTGAACACAATACTGGTACAGGAATTTTAAAAGAAGATATTGAAATGCTGATTCATATGGGTGAGCATATCAGTGAGAATGAAGAGATAGCATTGATCAAGAAACAAAAAATAAACGAAGGGAAACAAAAAACATCTGTTTATGAATTAATGCTTCCTGAAAGTATACATAAAAATCCAGGACTCATTGATCAAAAACTTGCGGAGATTACAGTCTGCGACCCGGCAGTTGGTTCCGGTGCCTTCCCCTTGGGCATGATGAACGAAATTGTTAAGGCAAGAACGGTGTTAACCACTTTCATTACCAATAAAGAAAAAAGAAAGCACTACGATTTCAAACGCCAGTGCATAGAGTATTCCCTCTACGGTGTGGACATTGACCCCGGCGCAGTGGAAATTGCAAAACTGCGGTTATGGCTATCGCTGATGGTGGATGAGGAGGACATTAGAAACATCAAGCCCCTGCCCAACCTCGATTATAAAATTGTTTGCGGAAATTCCCTGCTGGGCGTTGAGAAAAATCTGTTCAACAACCAGCTTTTCACAGAACTGGAAAACTTAAAACCGCTATATTTCAACGAAACCAATCCGACCAAAAAGCAGGAATACAAAAAGCAGATTGATGAGCTGATCTGTAAGATTACCAATGGGCATAAGGAATTTGATTTTGAGGTGTATTTTTCGGAGGTGTTTCATAGGAAGGGAGGGTTTGATGTGGTGATTGCTAATCCACCTTATATTAGCCACGACAAAATTTCAATTGGTAAAAATTTGCTGAAAGAAAAATACCGCTCTTACGAACCATTTGCGGATATTTATTGTTACTTTATTGAGAAAGAAGTTAACCTACAAAGCAAAAAAGGTATTTCGACTTTTATTACATCAAATTCATACTTGCGAGCCGAATATGGATCACCGCTCAGAAAATTACTAAGAAATGAAAATGAACTTCTTGGTATTATAAATCTTGAGGATGCCCAGATTTTTGAAGATGCGATTGTAAACGTTGCAATCCTTATTTCAACAAAAGACAAAATTGGCAGAAAGTGTTTTGTTTTTAATAAACCCTTCTCTGGTGACATTCAGAATTTTGCAGGATATGTAACAGCAAGGGGTTTTTATTACACTCAAGAAATATTTGAATTAAAATCATGGAGTCTAATTGAGACAGAAAAAGTATTAATACAAAAGAAAATTAAGAAGGCTGGAAAAACTCTTGAGCAACTTGGGGCAAAAATTCGGCTTGGTTTAGCAACGGGCAAAAACGATGCTTTTATTATCGATGAAAACAAAAGAAAAGAATTTATTATACTAAACCACAAAAACGCTGAAATAATTAAGCCGATTTTACGAGGGCGAGACATTTTTCGTTATAGGTATGAATTTCCTAATTTATATATTTTGCTCACAAAGAATGGAGTGAATGTTAAGAAGGATTATCCTGACATATATCAATATCTCGACGGATTTGGACAATCATTCAAAAAACGCGGTGCTCAAGGTCAACATTGGACAAACTTAAGAGCAGTCGCATTCTTTGATGATTTTAAGAAACATAAAATTGTATGGATAGAATTAACTGACAATGGACGTTTTGCTTTATGTGTAGACGAAATGTATTTATTGAACTCAGCATATTTTTTACTACCCCCGTCTGCAATTGACGTTAAATATTTGCTTGGCATACTTAATTCTAGATTGATTTATTTTTACTTAGGACTTATTGCTGAAACAAGCGGTATGGGAGTAAACCGCTGGATTAACAACTATGTGAAAGAATTTCCCATAGTTCAAGCAACTGATGAAAAACAAAAGCCAATCCTTGAACTTGTAGACCGCATCTTTGTAACGAAGCGAGCGAATCCGCATGCGGATACGAGAGGATTGGAGAGGGAGATTGACCAGCTTGTCTATCAGCTATACGGCCTGACGGAGGAAGAAATTAAAATTATAGAGAATTCATTATGAATAATACAAAATTTAAAAAAGGTTCTGAATGGCGGAAATGGGATTTGCATGTGCATACGCCTGTTTCTTATGAAAATGACTTTGATGGCTGGGATACATATATTGAAAAGCTTAAAGAAAAAGCTGTTGCACATGACGTAGAGGTGGTAGGGATCAACGACTATTTTTCCGTTGATGGTTATGAAAGACTATTGGGAGAATGTGAAAAAGACTCGAGAAAGATAAGACCTTGCATAAAACTAAGCAATGACATATTGCTTTATCTCTTTCCTGTAGTCGAATTGCGATTGGAAAATTTTACAAGTGATAATGAATCTGTAAATATTCATGTGGTTTTTTCTCCTGATATCCTACCTTCAACAATTCGAAATTCATTTCTGGAAAAATTAACGATCAAATACCAGTCTTTTGATTTAAACTGCAAAGCCGATGATTTAATAAGAATTGGGAACGCTGAAGAAAATAACGGACATTATGATGCAAATTTAGATTTATGTTCTATTAATGATGAAAAGAAGAACACTCTAATCAATAAAGCACTAAAAGTAATTACTTTCTCTAGTTCTATTTTCGATGATGGTATTGAGAAATTTAAAAAGATCTTGAAGAAATCCGGGATCAATGATGATAAATATTTGATAATCATTGCGAACAAAGGTGCGGGTGGTCTATCTGCTTTTAATTGGCAGGGCAAGCAAAAGGATTTGTCCCGAGCTGGAAACATAAGACAGAATCTATTGAATTTATCTGATGTGTGCTTTTCTAACGATGATAATGATATCCAATTCTTGTTGGGCCAAAAAGAAGATACACCAAAAGATGAAATCTTTAATCGTTTTAGGAATTATAAGCCGTGCATTTGGGGTTCAGATGCGCATACTGAAGAAAATCTGTTTCATCCATCAAGTGGAAAAACTAATGATTATACATGGATCAAAGCCGACCCAACTTTTAAAGGATTAAAGCAAATTATCTATGAGCCTGAACCTGGTGAACGTGTTAAAATAAACCCGGTTGAGCCTGATCAAAAAGATGGATACAAAATTATATCAAAGATTCGATTTACCAATACAAATGATTTTCCTGAAGAAATCGAGTTTAATAAAAACTTTTGTTCAATTATAGGGAGCCGGTCTTCAGGCAAATCAGCGCTACTTGCTTATGTAGCACATTCTGTCGATGAAGAACTGGCCGAAGAATTGGTTGAAGGTCCGGGAGAAGGAGAAGATTATCACTGGAAGAAAATAAATATTGAACATTCAATTGAGTGGGGTAATGGCAAATCAAATGATGAAAGCCCAGGGAAAATTGTTTACATCCCCCAGAATCACTTATTTAAGGAAAGTAAAAATTCAAATGAAATCAAAGAAAAAATCAAACCCGTTTTGTTTAAAGTTCTCCCTGATTTTAAAATTAAGTACGAACAAGCAGAAAAAAATATAGGTTTATATAATCAGCAAATCTCGGGTCAAATTGATAATTGGTTTGATTTTTCTGAATCTATCAAATTACTTAACGAGCAACTTAAGAATCTGGGAAATAAGGAAGCCATTGAAAAAGTGAAAGAAGAGATTGAATTAAAAATAAAAAATTTGAAAGAGAAAAATCAGTTGAGCAATGAAGAATTAAAGCAGTATCAAGAAATTAATGCTGATCTATTAAAACATGCGGGTAGAATAGATGTAATAAATATGGAAATCTCACAAATTTCTAATGTTTCTGAAGAACAGCATTTTTTTAATGAATTAAAGATTACTCTTTCTCCAGCGTTGGCAAGTTTACCGAAGGGTCTCCAAGATGCAATTAGTATGTTCTTGAAGGAAAAAGAGGATGGGATTCTGAAAGATGTCAATAAGAAGATTCTATATTATAAAAGAATGATCGAAAAAGAGAAGTCGGATTTGGAGAAAACTACCTCAGAAATTAAGGGGAAAAATAAACATCTTATCGAGAAATATCAGAAAAATGTTGAACTGGAGGTGCATGTTCAAAGATTAAACCAGCATGAAGAAAAAATTAAAAAAATCAATGAGACGGCGATCGAAAAGAAAAATTTGGAAGTTAAGTTAGAAAAATGTGAGGAAGTCATCAAATCTTGTATGGATAAAAGAAATACTCTTATAAAAGAATTGGGAACAAATATAGATAGCGCAGATCAGAGCGCTATTGAGGGTATTAAATTTGGAATGGAATATGGGTTTGATGAAAACCTTGAGGAAGTCACGCAAAAAATATACATCAAGGGAAAATCTAATTTCATTGATAGTGGCACATTGATTATCGGTAAGATCAGAGAAACCCCAGGTGATTTTTTATCTGCTCTGTATTCAGGTGAGCAAAAAATAATTAAGGGGAATGAAAAAATACAGGTTGCTCGAGATGTTTTAACACTGAACGAAAAAATTCTCTTTAATGCCGAAATGGAAGGAGATAAAATTGGTGGATTTTCTGAACCAACAATGACACCGGGGAAACGAGCGTTGTTCCTACTAAGGTTAATACTTGCAGAATCCGAAGATATTTGGCCGTTGTTGATTGATCAGCCGGAAGACGATTTGGATAGCAGGTCAATTTACGATGATATTGTTCCATTTTTGAAAAAAAAGAAAAAAGAACGACAGATTATTATGGTAAGTCACAATGCAAATCTAGCAATTGGATCAGATTCTGAGCAGGTAATTATTGCGAATAGGCATGGAACTGATAGAGAAAATATAGATGGGAGACAATTCAATTATCTTACTGGTAGTCTTGAATATACAAAAACAAAAGACGAAAAATGTAAAGATACACTCAAATCTCAAGGCGTGTGTGAACACGCTTGTGAAATCTTGGATGGAGGAAGGGTCGCATTCGAACAAAGAAAAAATAAATATAACATTAGATAATTTTTGAAAAAACAAGCTTTAGCGGGAGATTGACCAGATGGTCTATCAACTTAAAGGCCTGACTGAGGAAGAAATTAAAATCGTTAAGAGTTAATAATAATGAGGGATTTATTTGGGAACGAGTATCATCAGGACCCAATTCGTATCAATATCTATGCAGATGAAGTTCAGGGGAAGCTCTGTCCTTACACTAACAATGTATGGAATTATATCGGGATAGTTGTCGAAGATATAGACCATCCTTTGCTTGATGACATTATATACGAAAGATTTATAGGCAACTTTAACAAAAATTCCAATTATTATGAAAAGAACAATAAAATAGTGCATTGGTGCGAAATAAGAATCGCTGATACAAAAAATATTTGTAAACGATGGTTTGAGTATATCCTTAATCCCAATAAAAGCAGAAGGAAATTTTATTCCTATATACTTGGGTTAAATGATTCTTATCTGATTAGAGAAGAATTCAATACAGACGACGAATTCAATAGTAAATATAATCGATTCTTTAGAAGCACTCTTTTATATGCTTTAAAAACATTTTTCGGTGGGAGAAAGATTATTGTCGAAAACATATTTCATGAGGAAGGTCAGCAGCAAAACCATCTCTATTTTTCCCGGCATATTTTCTATAAACTGGAAAAAGATAAAACCATTCTATTCAATTGCAACAAAATTACCTTTCTACCTAAAGATCATAAAAAAGATAGGTGTTCAAATTTAATTCAATTATGTGATGTTTTATTGGGTGTAAGCACAAGCATTATTCATGGTATCAAAAAAAGTGGAAGCTCAAAATATCGAGAAGAATTAGCTGATCTGTATGTTGACTTGTTTAAAAGAATTATTGACAATCCAAAGAATAAAAACAGCCAATTTGAATACTATAACCGTATTATGATAAGTTTTTTCCCTTTAGAAAAAACAGTCTTGGGTGATATTAGAAGGTTGAAAAATCAATTCTATTCCAGGAGAATCCTGTATTATATTGAGCAAAAGTCAGGCCAGCAACGGTTAGTATTTTAACTTTCTGAGATTGATCAAATAGTCTACCAGCTCTACGGCCTTATGGATGAGGAAATAAGGATTGTGGAAGGTGTGGAATGGCACGATGCTTGCCTTAAGAATACCAAAAATAACACCAAAAGGATTTAATTATTCAAACTACATTGAATGATCTTTGTTATAAAAATAAAAATTAATACTTTTATGGTATGAAGCAAACAGTATACATACAGGACTTTTTCCCTTCGCATATTTCAACCCGAAGGGCTATTAATAAGCTTAGTAAAAATGTTAAACTGAAAGCTAAGGAACGTTATATTTTTGACTTCACCAATATCACCTTTATATCCCGGTCATTTGCCGATGAGTTCTTAAAATATCTGAAAACAGCTGACATTAAATGGCAATTTAAGCATATAAATAAAAATGTCAGTTCAATGCTTAAAGCAGTTCAACATTCACAGGAATCTTGCCTGTCGGCAGACAGGTTTAACTGCAATGATTACGATCATGTAGCCATTACTTCGTTTACTAATAAAAACGACCTTAAAAATTTTCTTTCTTCTATTTAAATCATAACAGAATTTAGTTTAAATACCTTAAGTAAATTAATACATAATAATCATTATCTTAAATATATTGCAAAGTATACCAGCTTCGATATTCAAATGTGTACCACTCCTGAAAATACAAAATAAATAGTATCGACAACCGATTTACCTGTTATTATTAGTATATGAATACCGGTTGTTGACATGATTAAGTTAATTGAATTTTATACTCTGAAAAATGGACTTTCATTAATTTATAATATACTTTGCAAAAAATTTAAATTATAAGCAAATGTGTTCTGAAAAGTCCAATGTGAAATCACCTGGTTTGTGGGATTCCCCAAATAGGAGTAAATGGTTATCATTTGAGGAGGCACGAAAAATTGTAAGAACGCTTAATTTAGAATACAAAGAGGAATGGAACAAGTTTATACAGGGTAAGCTTAATAATACCCTGCCTGCGAATATTCCTCCCAATCCTGATGAAATATACAGACACACAGGCTGGCGTGGCTGGAGTGACTGGCTTATGGATAAAAAGTACAGGAAACAATACTCATCATTCCGGGAGTCAAGGGATTTTGTAAGATGTTTAAGATTAAAAAATACTTCTAACTGGCAGGAATACATAAAGCAGGGTAGTTCTATTAATGAAAAATATGGGTTAACTATACCCGTAAAACCTGATCTTGAATATTGCAATAAAGGCTGGAAAGGATGGGAAGACTGGTTAGGAACCGGAATTGCTTTTAAAAATTTCAAAACCACAAGAAAATTCATCAGGAATTTAAAGCTAAAATCATATAACGAATGGATAAATTATTGTAAAGGATTATTGAATAAATATAAAAAGCCTGAGAACATTTATGCATTCCCAAACATTGCTTATAAATTAAAAGGATGGATAAGCTGGGATGATTGGCTGGGTATAGATTTGTTTATCAATGAGAAGAAAAAAAATCAAAACTATTTACCCGAAAATGCATTTGAATGCATGTGTAAAGGACAAATCCCTGATTGTCTGGTTTGCGATGGTAAAGGTTATTATTTTAAACCATGATTATGCTATCGACATTTATGCAGCCATGTTTTTTTCAATAAAATCAGGAATATGATCTTTTGTTGTTGGTAAACTTGCTATTATTCCTGTGTCATTATCAATCTTAAGTATAATAAAATACTTGTTTTTAGCTGCAGAACCACCATCAGGAAAGTAGAATGGAGTAAAATATAGAATGTTACCTGCTGTATACATTAAATAGAGAACTGTTGAGCAAACCGGTTAAACATTTTTTGTTCTCTATATTGCTCACTTGTCTTTTTGCTATCGCAATAAAACTCACTTAAATCAATTTTAATATCAGATGAGTTTAATAAACCGTCATTAAAAGCCCTTAGTAATCCGGTTCTTTCGGCAATGATATACCAGGGTGAACTTTTTTTATGAATTAGGTTGACCAATTCAGCGGCAGTTTTGTTTCCGAAAGATTTGATTATAAAATCAAGCATTTCAAACTCATTATCTGAAAACTCATTATCTGAAAACTCTTGTTTGGGTTTAATGTATGTTGCATCTTCATCAAGCTCTTTAATAATGTAATCTTTTAACATTAAAGGTTCATCTGATAATTCAATAAATATTTCCCTGTTAACGGGCCCGGCTTGCCATACTTCAAATTCAATATCCAGGAAGGGAAGTTGATATTTCTTTATGAAGCATTCCTCCAATAAATACAATAATTTAATAAGTTTTGTTTTTGATAAATCCGGAATATTTTGTGTAAAATATATTATTGCATTGCCAATTTTTTCCAGTTTATCTTTTGTGTAGCTAATCATAATATTATGGAAGGTTTAATACAAAATTAACACTTTTAACTAATGGATGAAATTTTAATTAAAAATAGTATAATTTTTACAATCGAATGGTTACTTTTTTCAACAATAGAGAGAAATAACCGGATTTTTACACTCATAATATAATTATATTTGATAGAGAAATTCATCCCAAATGCATAAAAGATTTTATTATGGATTTAGAATTTAGAGAATTATTCCTGCTTCAATGGAAAAAATATTTTAATGAGGCAGGGTTACCCATTGCGTATTTTTATACTGATGAAGTTTCTGAGAAAGAGGTCAGTGAAACTAAGGAAGAACACCGGTGTTTGATTTGTAATTTAAATCGTGTCAGGGAGGGTTATACTTTTATATATAGTTCGGAGAGTCCCGGATGCTTAGGGGGCAAGCGCTATTCTGGTTTTTCGCAAAGTCTGCGGCCAGATTTTGAATATTTCTTATCTTACGGCATCCCTGGTAAAATGGAAGGTGAGCGATATAAAAAATCACCGGATTTGGTAAAAGATTTTCTGAGAAAAAATACACCTTTTAAAGCACCTGCAAGGTATCTGGTATTCAAGCGATGGGATAAATTATCGGAAAAAGACCAGCCTCTGGTTATTATCTTCTTTGCTACTCCTGATATTTTATCAGGTCTTTTTACATTAGCAAATTTTGATATAGCTGATCAACATGGTGTTATTGCACCTATGGGATCGGGATGCTCCTCTATAATTAGTTTTCCGTTAAATGAGTCGAATTTGAAAAATCCAAAATGTGTTATAGGGATGTTTGATGTTTCTGCACGGCCCTGTGTTCCGGCAAATACTTTAAGTTTTGCGATCCCAATGAAACGATTTAAGGAAATGGTAAAAAATATGGATGAAAGCTTTTTGATAACACAGTCATGGAACCTTGTTAAAAAGAGAATTATTAAATAGAAATAACTGTTCTTTCAGAGAACATGAGAAAGCTTGTAGGTCCCCTATTTTTCTTATTAGTAAATAGTTTTCTCACAATTACAATTTTGCTATTGTTTTTCTAATCTGATTTGTAATTAATACAAATTTCAGTCTTTATTTTAAATGTTTTATGCCTATTTTAGCAATAGCACTTTATGCTAAATTAAAGGGAGAATTATATCATGAGAAAAAAAATTGTTACCTTACTTTACTTTATACTTGTAATTTTAACTATGTTTTCATGCGGGAGAAAATCAGGAGAGGGAGGCCATTTAAATAAAGATACAGTACAGTCAGATACACCTGAGTATGTAACAAATCCATCCGGATTCATAATACGAAAAGGAGTAAATCTCAGCCACTGGATGTCACAGACAAGGGAATGGTCTCCAAAGGATAAGTTTATAACAAGGGAAGATATAAAACTCATACACGGCTTTGGCTTTGATCACATTAGAATTCCAATTGATGAGCAAGAGCTCTGGGATGAAAACGGTGATATCATTGAGCGATCACTGAAATATGTCAAAAGTTGCCTCAGCTGGTGCGCAGAATTCGGACTCAGAGCTGTTATCGACCTTCATATTTTGCGTTCACATCACTTCAATGCAAGAAATAACGAAGGTGAAATGACATTATGGAGTGACACAGTTGCACAGAATAATCTTATGAAGCTCTGGGAAAATCTGTCGGAATACTTGAGTGACTATCCGAATGATAAGGTTGCTTATGAAATAATGAACGAACCTGTTGCCCCGGATCATGAACAATGGAACAGGCTTATTGCCAGGGCAGTTAAAATAATAAGGGAAAAAGAACCGGAGAGGGTTATAATAATCGGCTCAAACATGTGGCAGAAACCATATACATTCCCATATCTTAAAGTGCCGGAGAACGACAAAAATATAATATTAAGCGTTCATACCTATCATCCCTACTTTTTAACACATTATAAGGCATACTGGTCTCCTGCACAATATTACAACGGACCGGTTCAGTACCCCGGGCAGTGCATACCCGATTCAGCATTTGAAAAATACGTTGATAAAACAAATGAAGCTCTTATGTTAAGGTTAGAGGAAGAGAAAGCAAGAGATGTTTATAATAAAGATAAACTTCAGTCTATTCTCCAGGAAGCCATTGATAAAGCAAAGGAACTGGGGTTGCAGCTTTACTGCAATGAGTTTGGCTGCCTTCCATCAATACAGGAAGAAACAAGACTGAAATATTATCAGGATATAACAGATATTTTCAGAGAAAATTGTATTGCCTATGCAAACTGGGATTACAAGGGTGATTTCAGAATCGTTGAATGGGACAGAAAAAACCTTAAGAACCTGGAACCGAATACCAAATTGATAAAGATATTAATTAAATGAAGCTAACGCTAACAATTTTATTATTCGGAATATTTATAAAATTACTTTAGTCTGAACCCTTCAATTAGTGAGTATAGTGAATAATATACTACTTATATTGTTTTTCAGTGTTTGTATTATTTTATCTTCATGTCAGAATAATATTCCGAATAAAAACAGCAGAGATCACATAAACCGTAAGGCACTAGTGGAGCGCCATATTCCCACTCTTAATAAAGCTGACTCACTTTCACCCTTTAGTGTGGGAAATGGCGAATTTGCCTATACTGTTGATATTACCGGATTACAGACTTTTCCCGGGTACTATGAAAGCGGTATTCCATTATGTACACAATCCCAGTGGGGATGGCATACATGCCCTGATTCACAGAATTACACTTTAGATCAGACTTTCAGGTATTATAATACCTATGGCAGACAGGTGTCATATGCTTCAATGCAGAATAGTGAGGCTGGGGGATGGCTGCGATCCAATCCTCACAGGCTTCATCTTGGAAGAATTGGCTTTAAGATAATTAAATCTGACAGCACGGAAGTTGAAATATCAGACATAAGGAATATCAATCAATCATCTGATATCTGGGAAGGAATTATTAAAAGTTCCTTTGATATTGAATATAACAGAATAATTGTTAAAACATGCTGTCATCCGGAAATAGATCAGATTGCTGTTAGTATTAAGTCTAAACTGCTTCAAAAAGGTCGTGTTAATATTGAATTTGATTTTCCATACGGGTCGGTATCATGGGGAAAGAATGCAGCTAACTGGGAAAGCCCTGATAAGCATACTTCTGATATAGTATTTCAAAATGACAAATCTGTTGTTATTGAACGAACACTTGATTCTGACAAATATTTTGTGAACATTAAATGGAGAGGTACTGCAGAATTTAAGCGGACTGCAAAACATTCATTTCTGCTGGCTATAAACAGCAGGAACCGCTTTAATTTTATATGTTACTTTTCAAAAGGAAAGGATATAAGACAACTTCCTGACGCTCCGGAAACACTGAAAGCTGCCGGCTCAAGCTGGCAAAATTTCTGGGAGACAGGAGGGGCTATAGATTTATCAGGGAGTAAAGATTCAAGGGCACACGAACTGGAAAGACGAATTATCTTATCCAGGTATTTAACTGCAATACAGTGTGCGGGTACAATGCCACCACAAGAGACAGGCCTGACCTTCAACAGCTGGTACGGGAAGTTCCACCTCGAAATGCACTGGTGGCATGCTGTGCACTTCGCACTGTGGGGACATCCTGAACTTCTGGAGAAAAGTCTGGCATGGTACGAAACTATTATGCCAATGGCAAGACAAAAGGCAGAACGACAAGGGTATGAAGGTGTCAGATGGCCTAAAATGATAGGATATGATGGTAGGGAAAGCCCTTCAAAAGTAGGGGTGTTCCTGATATGGCAGCAACCACATCCTGTATATTATGCAGAACTTTTATACCGGGGCAGGAAAGATCGGTCCACTCTGGAAAAATACAGTAATATTGTATTTAAAACTGCCGAATTTATGGCTTCCTATGCACAATGGGATGGAAAAAATGGCAGATATGTTCTTGGTCCGCCTCTCATCCCTGCCCAGGAAATACATAAAGCAACTTCAACAATAAATCCGGCTTTCGAATTGTCATATTGGTCATACGGACTGGAAACGGCGCAAAAATGGCGTGAGCGGCTTGGGCTTAACCGTATTGAAAAGTGGGACCATGTTATTTACAACCTTTCAGAGTTGCCCGTTAATAATGAATTATACCAGAATGCTGAAACAGCTTTAAACACTTTTACAGACAGCCTTCAAAGAATCGATCATCCATCACTGCTGGGAGTATATGGTATGCTTCCGAATGACTCGGTTGATATTAACAAAATGCGCAGAACACTTGAAAAAGTAATGCAATTATGGAACTGGGAACGCACATGGGGCTGGGATTTCCCATTAATTGCGATGACCGCTGCCCGTGTTGGCAGCCCGGACCTGGCAATAGATGCATTACTTATGGATGTACAAAAGAATACCTATTTAAATAACGGCCACAATTATCAGGATGAAAGGCTTCCTGTCTATTTACCCGGAAACGGGGGACTTCTGACAGCTGTGGCTATGATGGCTGCCGGCTGGGATGGCGCACCAGCAGTTTATGCACCGGGATTTCCAGGGGACGGAACCTGGGTGGTTAAATTTGAAGGATTAAGTCCTTTACCCTGAACAGGCTATATAATTTCATTATATTTCTTAATAATTAATTGAATTATGATTTAAAAAAGGAGGATCAAATTATGAGAATCAGAAAAGTTACATTTTTACTATGTATGTTATTATTCTGTACTTCTTCTTCATTGATTTTTCCACAGGAAGACTTAATAAGACCTGCAACACCTGATGCATCACCTGAAGCAGTGGAACTGCTGCAATATATTTACAGTATCTCCGGTAAATATACACTTACAGGTCAGCACTGTGAGCCCCTTTTCGGATCAATAAATCTTGCCGGAGTAGAAAAGATGTTAGGACATTATCCTGCTGTATTCGGACAGGATTTCGGCTTTAGTGCGCCAGGAACATGGGATGGAATTAACTACCGGCAGCAGATTGTGGATGAGGCCATAAGGAGGTACCATGAAGGATTTATTAATACTATTATGTGGCATGCAGTACGTCCCATTGAAGATGAACCGGTAACTATTGATGAGTCCGTACGGGGTGACCTTACAGATAAGGAATGGATAGATCTTATTACTCCGGGCACAGAGATTAATGAAAGATGGAAATCACAGGTAGATGTGATCGCTTTTTTTCTTAAGCAACTAAGGAATGCTGATATTCCTGTGCTATGGCGGCCATACCATGAAATGAACGGCGACTGGTTCTGGTGGGGTAAAAAGGATGGTGATAATGGCTATAAAAAGTTATACCGTATGCTTTTTGATCGCCTTGTTAATTTTCACGGAATAAATAATCTGATTTGGGTATATAATGCCAATGAAATAAGAGAAAATGTATATCCCTATGATAAGTGCTACCCGGGAGATGATGTTGTTGATATTTTTGCGACAGATGTTTATCGCGGTGGATTTGCCCGGGAAGATTATGAGCAACTACTTGAACTGGCCGGTAACAAGCCGGTTGCATTGGGTGAAGTGGGCCCGCTACCTACCCCTGAAATTCTGGAAAGTCAACCGCGGTGGATATGGTTCATGTGCTGGGGAGCTCCATCCGGGCGGTGGAGACAATACCAGGAATTTAAAGCTTTATATGAGAGTGAAAAAACATTAACCTGGGAAGAATTACCCTGGGTTACAAATGATAAACCCAAGATACATTATCCGGTTTTAAAATAGAATCTTTATCCGCGAGAATTTATTTTAGTAATTTTTATATAAATCGTATTAAACAGGAGTCTATTAATATTCGATAATAAAACGAGTATTATTAATTTCTTGGCTGATTATTGAAATACTTATTATTAATAATAATTTTGACAATTAATGTTTGTATAAAATAATAAATAAAGGAGCAATATAAAATGAAACCCAGGGGATTATTAATGATTGAGCATCGTTTAATTGAAAAAATGATTGAGATAATCAGAAAGGAAATATTGAAAATTAAGGAGACAAATAATGTTGACATTGTTTTTATAGACACAGCTGTTGATTTTATAAGAATTTATGCAGATAAAACGCATCATGGAAAAGAAGAAGATATATTATTTCGTGATTGCGTTAAAAAAAATATGTCTGAAAAAGATATTAAAGTTATGAATGAGCTCATTGCAGAACATAAATACGGCAGAAGGATAGTCGGAGAACTTGTGGAAGCAAGAGATAATTATAGCTGTGGAAATAATACAATAAATACTATTATAGAAAAGCTTGGTCAGTTGGTCGAATTCTATCCAGAACATATTAAGAAGGAAGATAAGATATTCTTCCCTGACTCTGAAGAATACTTTTCAGAAGATGAACTTGAAGAATTGCTCAAAGAATTCTGGGAATTTGATAGAACCATGATACATGAAAAATACAAACTGGTTGTTGAGCAATTGAAAAACAGAAATTCGTGAGTGCTCAGGTTAAGGTATTTTTTCTTTATAAGATTATAATATGAAGGCTATGCCGACCATCTTTCCACATTGAAGGATGTAGGTTTTTATAATATTGGAAGAAATATTAATTTTGGGATAAAATTTAATCTTGACTACAAACAAAAATAATGCCGAATCGCAGAAGATATAGAAGAATTGCAATGCCCCCGCCAATGGAAGGATTTAAACCTTTTGGTGTGCCGATGCGTAAACTAGAACCTGTGGTTTTGCTTTATGAAGAATACGAAGCCATTCGATTGGCCGATTATGAAAAACTTACACAGGAAAAAGCTGCTCAGAAAATGAATATTTCCAGGCCTACCTTTACACGGCTTTATGATAAAGCCAGAAAAAATATTGCTAAAGCTTTCGTGGAAGGCAAGGCCATATTTATACAGGGTGGTAACTATGTTACTGATGATTACTGGTACAGATGTTATAATTGCCACGAGACCATGATTACCATGAAACCTGCTAAACATTGCAGAATATGTGATTCGGATAATATTGTTCAATTAAATATTAAACAAGGAAATGCAGAGGAGGTATAAAAAAAACGAATATTGCATTTGTGTGCATTGTAATACCCAGATACCCCATGAAAGTGGAGTACCCTGCAGGGAGAACAGGTGCCCCAAGTGCGGAAAAATCATGTTTAAAGAAGGTTCTTACCATCATCAGTTATACCTGAAAAAAATAAGTAATGAATGGTGATTACCTCAATATTCGCAAATAATCGAAGCATTTAAAATTAACAGAATACATATTTAATATATGATTTTTTATGAATTTTTCTGCAAAGCCACAATTCTGGTAATTATTTTCAAACCACAATCCCGGGTAAAAATTCATCCCGTCACCAGGCGTTGACGAATGGGCCGCCGTGATTAGTATGAGCGCTATTTCAATCGCAATTTTAAATTTTATTGGCGGTATTTAGTTATTTTCATCCCCTTTTTCCAATCTCCCACAGCTTTTCTATGTCAACAATTTTGATATCTTTCCCGTCAAGTTTCAATATACCCTCTTTTTCAAACTCCTTTAAAAACTTAATGGCACTTTCGGTGGAAATAGATGCAAAATCGGCAATATCCTGCCTTGTCATATACTGAAAAACATCGTGCTTAATAAATTCATCAGCAGAGAGATAAAGCAGGGTAGTGGCTAATTTTCCGCGCATCTGTTTGTAAGAAATATTTTTGATAACTTCCAATAAATGGCCTTCGTTCCTGCAATTTTTTGATGTGATAAGCATCGCAAAGTCGGGGTTTTTTTGCAGGAGGTGCATTAAGGCTGTTTTATCTATCATACATATTGTAGATTCTTTTACTGCAACTGCAGAATAATTATAAATATTTTCACCAAAAATGGAAGAAAAAGCCAGGAAATCACCAGCTTTGGACAACCGTATATTAATTTGCTTATCACTGCCTGTTTGCAGGTAAATCTTCACCAATCCCTCAACAATATACATTACATAAGGTGCAAATGCACCCTGCTTGAATAAGTTCTCACCCTGTAAATAGGTCAGTTGTGTTTTTCTTTTACTTATAAACTCAAGTTCTTCAGGATATAAGTATTGAAAACATTGTGATATTTTTTTGCACTTAGTGCAATTTTCTATATTTTGTGGTTCTGACATTATTATAAGAATATTCTTAAAAAGAATATCACAAAAATACCAAACGAAAACAAATAACAAGTAACTTTTTTATAAAATACTTTCAATTTATAAGTAAGATTAGTTTTTTTATATAGAGATTTTAGGTTATGTGAAGCAACAATTTATAACCTGTATTTTAACAGGTAAAAAGCTGAAATATTTCAGTCTCCCAAATGGAACCTGAAAACCCCGTTTTATTGTTTAAGTTATGTTTGCCTGTAATTTTGTATCAAAACTTTTTGCAAAATGAAGCGGGTAGCAATTCCGGTAGTACAGGGCAGATTAAGTGAATATTTCGGTCAATGCAGTCATTACGAAATATTTGAAATTAAAGGTAAAAAAATCCAAAGCAATGAAATTGAAGTCCCACCGGATAAAGAGCTGGCAAAACTACCGGTGTGGGCATCTCAACAAGGCATAACTGATATAATTGCTTACAAGGTTGATAAAAAAATAATCAGCATGTTTTCAAGCTTTAAAATTAACTTGTTTGTTGGTATACCAATAAATACACCTCAAAATTTAATTGAAGATTATGTAAACGGAATTTTAAAATCGGACGATAAAATAATTAATGAAATTACTGCATGAAATGGAAAATACAGCCAGAATTACAGGGGCAGAAGCTATTCTTTTATGCCTGATAGAAGAAGATGTAGATACCATTTTCGGGTATCCGGGTGGGGCTATGATGCCCATTTACGATAAGTTGTATGATAAAAACCATGTCTTAAAACATATCCTGGTTAGGCATGAACAGGGCGCTGCGCATGCGGCACAGGCGTATGCTCAGGTTACCGGAAAACCAGGTATTTGTTTCGCTACCTCGGGCCCCGGAGCTACTAACCTTATAACAGGTATCACCAATGCGAATCTCGATTCTATACCAGTTATATTTATTACTGCACAGGTTCCATCGTCCCTGCTGGGCACCGATGCATTCCAGGAAACTGACATGATAAGCCTTTCCATGCCTGTCACCAAATGGAACTTTCAGGTTACGCAGGCTGAAGAAATACCCGATACCATTGCAAAAGCATTTTTATTTGCTACCACAGGACGGCCAGGTCCTATTTTGATCGATATTACCAAAGATGCCCAGTTACAGGAATTTGATTACAATTATAAACAAATAAAATCTATACGATCGTATAATCCTGAACCTGAACTTAAGAAAAGTGATTTGCGTAATGCCTCCGGATTAATACAAGCAGCACAAAAACCCTTGTTGCTTGCCGGACATGGGATACTGATTGCCAGCGCATGTGAAGAACTTGAAGCATTTGTGAACAAAACAGGAATGCCTGTAGCGGTTACTTTACTTGGAAAATCGGCAATAAGGGAGGATAATCCTTACTTTGTGGGTATGCTGGGTATGCATGGCAACTATGCTCCTAATGTACTTACAAATGAGGCCGACCTGATTATCGCTGCAGGAATGCGTTTCGACGACAGGGTTACTGGTGATATTGCGCGCTATGCTAAAAAGGCTAAAATTATCCATATTGATATTGACAAGTCAGAATTAAATAAAAATGTAAAGGCTGATCTGGCTATCCATGCCAATATTAAAGACTTTTTAAATAAAATTACACCGGAAATACATAAAACCTATAATAAATCATGGCGTAATGAATTTACAAAATTGCATAATATAGAAATCGAAAAAATAATTTACAGGGAGTGTTTTCCTGAAACCGGTAAGATCAGGGCTGGTGAAGTAGTAAATATGATATCGGTGAAAACCAACAGGGAAGCTATTATAGTTACTGATGTAGGTCAAAACCAGATGATGGGGGCACGATACTATCAGTTTAAAAGACCGGATACTTTTATTACCTCGGGCGGATTAGGCACAATGGGTTTCGGTCTGCCGGCAGCCGTGGGAGCACAGGTTGGTCAACCCAATAAAACGGTGGTTTTGTTTACCGGTGATGGAGGTTTCCAGATGACTGTGCAGGAGTTAGGTACAATATTTCAATACAACCTTCCGGTTAAGATTGTCATTTTTAATAATAATTTCTTAGGCATGGTGCGGCAATGGCAGGAATTATTCAATAACAGACGTTATGCAGAAACCCACATGCTAACACCTGATTTTCCTCTCATGGCCAAAGCCTTTGGGATTGAGAGCAATATCGTAAGTGATCGTGAGAACCTGAATGGGGCAATTAATACCATGTTGCAACATGACGGTCCTTACCTTTTGGAGGTGAAAATTGAAAAAGAAGCTAATGTTTTTCCCATGATTTACCCGGGAAAAGCTATTGACGAAATTGTCCTGGAAGAAAATACTGTAAAGCCAGATAGATAATATTATAATAAAATATACACGTATGAAAATGTTAGAAACTGCTGTACATGAAATAGAAACAGCAACAGAACTAGAAAAAATCATCAGTAAAAATGAAAATGTAATGGTTAGTTGCGGACGTATGGGGCCCATGTGTATTCCCGTGTACGACATTATGGAAGAACTTGAGCAGGAACGGCCTGATATAAAATTCCACACCATGGGATTTGATACACCTGAAGCTTTCACAATCCGCCATGCACGAATGTGCCTTGGGTTTATGAGCCTGCCATTTAATGTGTATTACAAAAACGGTAAAATGGTAAAAGCAACCAGCAGCATCCAGACAAAGGAAGAAATTACAGCTATTTTAGACGAGTGTTTTGGGTAAAAGCAATTTTTATTAGATTGGAAAGCTATAACCTTTTATTTCAGGGTTATTAAAAGATAATTTATTTAATAAAAATGGAGATTATATATGATGTTTTGATAACAGGCGCTGGTGCAGCAGGCCTTGCTGCCGGCATCTATTCGGCAAGAGCCAGATTAAATACGCTTATCCTGAATGAAGGTACGGTGGGTGGTCAAATGGTTTTAACCAATGAAATAGCCAATTATCCCGGAGTGGAAACCACAAAAGGATACGTTATAGCAAACATAATGAAAAAACAGGCCAGGGATTTTGGCTGTACAATTAAGTCGAATGTGAAAATAGCCAACTACCAGCTCGAAGGAAAGGTAAAATCTGTTGAATTGGAAGATGGCCGAAAGTTTAAGTCAAAAACTGTAATTCTTGCTATGGGAGGTAAACCAAGACCGTTGAACATTCCGGGTGAAGATACCTTCAAAGGCAAAGGAATATCGTATTGCTCAACCTGTGATGGTGAGTTCTTTACAGGGAAGGAAATTATAGTGGTTGGAGGGGGTAATTCGGCGCTCGAAGAAGCAGTAACACTTACCAGTTTTGTACAGAAAGTTACTATAGTCCACCAGTTCGGCCATTTTCAGGCATTTGAACATGCCGTGCAGGAAGCAAAGAAAAATGTAAAAATTGATTTTATCATGCAGTCTGAACTGCGGGAATTTAAAGGTAACAGTGCCCTGGAAAAAGTTATCATTGAAAACCTGGCGTCCGGTGAACGATACGAAAAAAAAATTGACGGCGTATTTATCTTTATTGGATATTTACCCAATACCGACGTTTTAAAAGATATTGTTATGCTTAATGAACAAAACGAAATTATAGTTGACGCTGATATGAGAACAAATTTGCATGGCGTATTTGCTGCAGGAGATTGTATCGCAAAAAAATACCGGCAGGTTACTACAGCTGTAGCAGATGGAACCATTGCTGCATTAAGTGCTATAGAATATTTACAAAATGTTAATCATAAGGCATGGTGAAGTTGAATTCTTACAATGATCTTATGGCACAATTACAGGGCAAAGAGAAAGTTTACCTGTTGCTCTATAAAAAAGGAAATGAAAAAAGCGATTGCGCTTTTAATAACATAGCATCAGCATGCAAAAATGTGGGAAGGGTGCATATTTTTTATGCCGATGTAAATACTGTCCGCGACATCCATCCGCGTTTCAATATCATGACAGTACCAGTTTTGATGGAATTTGAAAAAAGTATATTTAAAAATATAATTAAAGGTTGTAATGCAGCGAATTATTACAAAGTTCTTTTTGAAGAGGCCGTTTATTATAATGAATTAAAAAAGGACGAAAAACCGGTAAAAAGGGTAATTGTATATTCAAGCCCGGCATGTTCATGGTGTAATACGCTGAAAGCATACCTCAGGCAACACAGGATACACTTTACCGATATAGACATTTCTCTCAATCAGCGTGTTGCCGATGAATTAGTAAAGCGAAGCGGGCAAATGGGTGTTCCAATGACTGATATTAACGGGGAGATTACTGCAGGGTTTAACAAAGCCCGGATTAATGAATTACTTGGCATTAAAGGTTAATAAATATACTGTTTAATGTATTAAATTTTAAAATATGAAAGAATTACAGCCGGTTAATCAAAATGTTTTACTTGACATAACTGATAATAAACAGGAGCAGAAAACTACAGGCGGGATTATTATCCCTGATACTGCAAAAGAAAAACAAAACATAGCCCCTGTAATTGCGATGAGCAATATAGAAAATGCTGAAATTAGTGTTGGGGATAAAGTACTCTATAAAGGATACAGTGGGACAGAAATTGAGTTTGGGGGTAAAAAATACCTGATAGTCCAATATGCCGAAATCCTTGCAAAAATTGTTGAGACCGATGAAATTTAGTTGAAACAGGAAAGGATATTACTGCTCTTTATCTTTATTTTAAAACTAAAAGAATTAAAAATGTAATATTTTAACTAATTATGGCAGAACAGGAAATCGTAACAGCAAAATGGCTCAATAATATGGCTTTTGAAGCAGAAGCCAACGGGCACAAAATAGTACTTGATGCTGAACCCGAAGCAGGGGGTGAAAACCGCGGACCAAGGCCAGAGCCTTTTATGTTGACAGCCCTGGGAGGCTGCACGGCTATGGATGTAATATCCATCCTTAAAAAGATGCGGGTGGAGGTTGAAAAATTCAACGTAAAAGTAGAAGGTGAGCTGACTGAAGAACATCCGAAACAATACCGTAAAATACATGTTATTTACGAATTTACCGGGAAAAATCTTCCTGTGGACAAGCTGAAGAAAGCGGTAGAACTTTCGGAAGAAAGGTATTGCGGCGTAACTGCTGTTTATAAAAAAGTGATGGAGCTGACATCGGAAATAAAAGTTATTGAATCTTAATTTTGAGAAGTTATGGTATATCCCAAAATAAACCAGGAGTTATGTACAGGGTGCGGAGCTTGTATTGATGTATGCCCTATGGAAGCCTGTGAATAAAATTAATAAATTATGATTAAGATTAAGATTATTACACCTGAAAATGTCGAAATAATAGAAACAGGCATAGGACTGTCATTGTTGGATATTTTGAGAATGAACAGGTATAATATTTATGCTCCGTGCGGAGGGAAAGGAACATGTGGGAAATGCAGGGTAAACATAGCAGGTGAGGGCTATATTATGTCATGCACATATTATCCTGATAAAAATATCGAGGTAATAGTGCCCGGGGAAAGTGAAGCAAATATTTTAATCAGCCAGACAAAATTCCTGGAAGATCATCAGTTTAAAAACTATAATATAAAGCATATCAGCTCAAGTCCGTTTGGGGTAGCAATTGATATCGGCACAACAACTGTAGTTTTATATTTCATGGACCTGCTGTCAGGTAAGATTGAAAAAATAGCATACTTATTAAATCCGCAAAATATTTATGGAGCCGATATTATCTCAAGGATAAACTACTGCCAGGAACATAAAAATGGTTTAAATGAACTGCAGCAGACAATTATACATGCTATTAATACAGAGCTGGACACATTCAGAATAAAAGAGAACATTAGTCGGGATGATTTTGAAAAAATAATAATTGTCGGCAATACCACCATGTTGCACCTCATATTAGGAGTAGACCCTGTTTCAATTGCCATTGCTCCTTTCAAACCTGAATTTACCGCCAGACAAACAAGGAAAGGTTACTCAACAGGATTAAACATAAACGCCAAAGCTGATGTTGTTACTTTGCCATGTATTTCGGCTTATGCAGGAGCTGACATTGTATCCGGATTAGCTGCTATAAAGGAGCTTCACAGGAATTATTTATTTATTGATATAGGTACTAATGGTGAAATAGCGCTTATTAAAGGTGAAAAAATATTTATATGTTCTGCTGCAGCAGGGCCGGCATTTGAAGGGACTAACATATCATGCGGAATGGAAGCAGTGAATGGCGCCATCTCAGGTTTTACCAGTCAAAAAAAATACCAGGTTATTGGCAATTCTGAACCACGTGGTATTTGTGGATCAGGTATAATTGATATTGTAGCATATTTAATAATGAACGACTTGATTGACGAGACAGGCTTGCTGAAGAACACTTTTATTATACATTCCGCAAGAAACATACAGATAACCCAGCAGGATATCCGCGAAATCCAATTAGCAAAATCAGCTATATATTCAGGTATTAAAATATTAATGAATATAGCAGGATTGTCTTATCAGGATGTAGATGCTTTATATTTAGCCGGTGGTTTTGGAAATTATATCAATATTAAATCGGCGATACAAATTGGATTACTACCCCTGGAATTGAGAAATAGGATTTATCCCATTGGCAACAGCGCCGGAATTGGGGCTCTTGAATATTTAAAGTCAAATGACTTTGAAAAGAAAGTTAACAACATATTAGAAAACTCCAGATACATAGAATTATCAAACCTAGATGAATTCACAAGCGAATTTGCATTAAATATGAATTTTGTAAAGTATAACCTGTAAATCATGGCCAAAACAGCCCCTTTTGATAATTACCTTTCGGAGTACGAACAATGGTTTGTTGACCATCATTACGTGTTTCTCTCTGAAATAGAAGCCATCCGAAAAGTTCTGCCATCAAAAGGAAAAGGTGTTGAAATCGGTGTGGGCAGCGGTATTTTTGCTTCTGCCCTTAAAATTTCTGAAGGGTGCGACCCTTCAGCTACTATGCGCAGGAAAGCCACTGAAAGGGGAATTAATGTTATTGACTGCATAGCAGAAAGCTTGCCTTATGAGAACGGGAGTTATGATTATGCCCTGATGGTGACAACCATCTGTTTTGTTGATGATCCGCAAAAATCAATCAGGGAAATTCACCGTATATTAAAACCCCAGGGAGAGCTGGTAATAGGTTTTGTTGATAAAGACAGTGCCGTTGGCAGAGAATATTTAAAAAACAAAGAAAAAAGCCTCTTCTATAAAGAAGCTGCTTTCTTCAGCACCAAAGAAGTTAACAGGTATTTAAGGGATAATGGTTTTACTATTAAACTAGCGGTGCAGACCGTTTTTAGCCCGCTTAACCTGGTTAAAAAAATTCAGCAACCTGAATTTGGCAGCAGCAAGGGAAGTTTTGTTGTAATTAATGCAAAAAAAAATGAATAAAACATCAATACGATTTGCAATGGTAAACCGGTACTTTATTCTTGAAATCGTGCTTCCTACCCTTAAGAAACACATGAAATGGATTGAGGACGAAATTGAAAACAGACCCAAAGAGTTTAAACTTTTTACTTTACAAAACGGGGTCATAAAAACCATTATTCGAAAAACAGATTAACCATGGAACGTAGAATATTTGGTCCTGTCCCTTCGAGAAGGCTGGGTAAAAGTCTGGGAGTAAACAATATCCCGCACAAAATATGTACTTATTCCTGTATTTACTGCAAGATAGGTAAAGCCGTTAGAATGCAGGTAACCCGGCAGGAGTTTTATAAACCCGAAGAACTAGTTAATGAAGCAAAAGCTGTTTTATGCAACGTTCAAAATAACGATGAATACCCTGATTATATTACTATTGTTCCCGACGGAGAACCAACCCTGGATATTAACCTGGGTATATTAATTAAAAAACTTAAAACCATAAAGATACCTGTTGCAGTTATTACAAATGCAGCTCTAATCCAGTTTCCCGTTGTTCAAAATGATTTGTTAAATGCCGATTATGTTTCTGTTAAAGCCGACTCTTTTAATATTGAAACATGGAGAAAAATAAACAAACCCCATAAAAATCTGAACCTTAATGAAGTTGTATCCGGAATCAGTTCATTTGCACGGAACTTTTCAGGTAAGCTGGTAACAGAAACCATGCTATTAAAAGGAATCAATGATACATACGGTGAATTGAATAACACGGCACGTTTTATAGAAATCTTTAAACCTGCTGTAGCATACATAGCTGTGCCAACCCGTCCGCCGGCATTCAAAGAGGCAATACCTGCTGATGAATCTGCTGTGAATGAAGCATATCATATTTTTAAGGAACATATCCGTGAAGTTGAATTATTAACAGGTTACGAGGGTAATGCTTTTTCTTCGACAGGAAATTTCAAAACGGATATTTTAGGTATTACGGCTGTACATCCTATGCGGGAAGATGCTGTATTGGAATTATTGCATAAAACAAATAGCGATAAAAGCTTATTGGACAGACTAGTGGAGAAAAAACATGTTGAAAAATTAAATTACAACGGCCATAACTATTACCTGAGAAAATTCACAAAATGACCTTACCGCGTAAAATATCGAATCATAATTTTCATGCTTTTTTATGGCATGCAGGTTTTCTGGCTTTTGCACAGAACTTTATGGATATTGATACGGTAATCCCTGCCATGCTTATCGAATCGGGCGGAAGGGCTGTACACATAGGTATAATGACAGCCATAATGATGGGCGGTTCAAGTTTTACCCAATTGTTTTTTGCACCATATGTCAGCAATAAATCCTTTAAAAAGAAATACTTGCTGGCAGGAATAAATACTCGAATTTTTTCACTTTTTGCCCTGGGGTTCATTTTGTTTTATCTCAGGGTGCATCAGTCAAACATAATGCTCTGGCTTATTTTTCTGTTTATCACTTTCTTTTCTCTTGGAGGCGCTTTTGCAAATATCAGTTATATCGATATTCTGGGGAAAAGTATCAACGAAAACAAGCGAAAAGTATTTTTTTCGGCAAAGCAAATCATAGCCGGTAGTGTTGTTCTGTTCTCAGCCTTTTTGGTAAAAAAGGTTTTAATCGCTTATAAATATCCTTTAAATTACGGGTATATGTTTTTTACAGGAGCTTCATTACTGCTTATTGCATCGGGAGGATTTTGGAAATTAAAGGAAATTTCTCCTTCGGCACATAAAATACAAGGATTTAAAGATTTTATAGGGATACTTCAATCAGAATTAATTCAAAATAAAAAGCTGCCTTATTTTCTTGGTTTTATAAACACACAAGGCATAATTATCTCTTTTCTTCCCTTTGTTATGCTTTACGCTAAAGATATATTTAATACACAAAGTAACGATACAGGGTATTTTTTACTGTATAAAGTTGCCGGAATTGTAAGTGTAAGTATGTTGGTTTTTCTTTTTGCCAAAAAGATCAGGTATAACCCTTTGCTTTATTTAAATGTAGCTCTCTCGGTTACATTAATTATAACCACGCTATTCATCAGAAATGAGGTTGCCCTACGGTATATTTTTGTGCTGGGCGGAGTAGCTTACTCGGTTTATACCATAACCATGAATGGTTTATTGCTTGAAGTATCGAATATAAAAAACCGTGCCCTATATGCGGGCTTTGCCGGAGCGGGGAATATTATGCCTGCTGTTTTTCCCTTTACAGGAGGCTGGATAATTAACCATTTTGGGTTTCAGGTATTCAGTTCAATGGCAATAATAATTGTTTTATTTTCAGTTTATTTTATTTGGAAAATTGATTGTAAAAAATGAACGGGAGGGCAATTATGAAATTACTATTAATCTATTGTAAAAAATTCGGGTATACGCCAACAATCAGAAATGTGGACAATGCACCTGAAAATAACATGCCGGCACAATATGTAAATGTTCAGGTGGCCTTTATCCATATTGAACAGGAAGATATTGAAAGAGATAAAGAAGTAGAGAAGAAACTGGTAAAGAACCTGAAGTGGATATGCGGGAAAAACCAGGTTAATAACATAATTCTTCACTCTTTTGCCCATTTGTCGGAAAGCAAAGCTGAACCAGATTTCACAAAGCAATTATTAAACAAGGTTGAAGAACGCATGATGAATGCCGGTTACAAAGTCAATCAAACGCCTTTTGGCTATTTTCTCGATTTACAGGTTGATGCACCAGGCCATTCACTGGCAAGGGTTTTTAAAAACATTTAATTAACTGAGAAACTATAAACAAAAAATTAATTTTCTTAAAAAAGATTATAAATATGGAAAAGTATTTAGTTGCATCATCAGGTGATACTTTAGATTCAAAAGTATCAGGGAGATTTGGACACTCCAAATATTTCCTTATTATAGACCCGCAAACTATGGAATTTGAAGCTTTTAGAGGCATTAGTAATGATGAATATATGCAAGGCATTGGAAGATTTGTTAATATGGGTATTAAAAAAGTCATTACTGGCAATATCGGGCCTTCAGCATATAAGGAGGTAATATCATCAGGGTGTACAGTATATCTTTGTCGTAATATATCTGTTCGTGAAGCAATAAAAAAGGTTGAGAATGGTGATATTTTGCCATTGAAAGAGCCGACTTTAAAGGAAAGTATTCATTCAGCGCGTAAAGCCGGCGACGGTTATGGTGGGCGGGGAGAAGGCCGGGGAAAAGGAAAGGGCATGGGATTAGGCCCAAGAGATGGCAGGGGCATGGGTGGAGGACAAGGAAGAGGAATGGGTGGTGGTAAAGGTATGGGAGGCAATTGATATTGGAATTTTAATTTTTCTGCCAAAAAATGAAATAATTTTTTTCTTAATGCACTAATTTCTGAGGAGGGAAATAATATGTTGTCTTTAAAAAACCAATTCATTTTTGCCCCTATTAAGACAGGTTATAGTGATGG
>Ga0315544_1000124_pt1 | contig 75600 bp, 58 predicted proteins | sample SalMarSW160130MG_2_FD_202543 | JGI IMG/M metagenome (GOLD analysis project Ga0315544, IMG submission 202543) | Salt marsh sediment microbial communities from the Plum Island Ecosystem LTER, Massachusetts, United States - Salt Marsh Sediment SW1601-130 ...
ACTAACAAGGGCGCTGTCTCCTTTTATTTCAGAAGTAACAAAGGTACCGTACCTGGCCACGTGAAGCGGACCGGTTTTCAGAAGCCAGACATGACGGTAGATGCCGGCTCCTTCATAGAACCATCCTTCTTCCATGGTAGCATCTGCACGGACAGCCACCACATTATCTTCACCATAGTTCAGATAGTCAGTTATATCATATTCAAACGGATAATATCCGCTGTGTTCCTCTCCAAGATAAAATCCGTTGACAAAAACCCTGGAATTGCGGTGCACCCCATCAAACTGAATACTGATGCGCCTTCCCAGGTCCGATTCAGGAATAAAAAACGATTTCCTGTACCATCCTATACTGTTCCCGGCAAAGTTGCGTCCAATAGCTTTATAACCATGACTGTGTCCGCCTGTGCTGTCAAATGGCAGTTCCACAGCCCAGTCGTGTGGTAAATCAAGTATTCGCCAGCCCCGGTCGTCAAAATCTGCAGCAGCAGAACCATCACCATACCCTGTTTTTGTATAAAAAGAGAAATAACTGGCACCGTGGTTAAAATCCTTATCTGTATCCCATGCGTGACCAAGGGCGAAACGCCATCCGAAATCCATAAGTAAGCGCTCACGCACTGCAGGTACTAAGGAAATATCACTTTCAGTATTTTTTAATTGTGCTTTTAAAGGCAATAAACCGGTCAATATAAAACATATAAAAACAGTCAGTAACCTTTTTACAGCTGAATTATTTAAGGTTTTAATATGGTAAAAACACGGGCAGTATGATATATTATTCATGATTGTGTATAATTAATGTTAACACAATATAAAAATAGAAAAATTTACAAAGATGACAATCTGAAAGTTATGGCTGATATGTTAAATAAAACATGCAGAAATGATAAGTAATCCGAGCAATGTGAAAATAAACGGATTATTTCTTAACGAGAATCTCAGTAGTATTATACTTGTTATTTTCAATTTGCAGAATATATATCCCCGGGTCAAGAAAATCCAAATCCAGCACTTGTCTGTCGCTTTCATCCAGTTGTCTCTTCATAAGCAACTGCCCTGTGGTATTAAATACTGACAATTCTAAATCTGACTGCTGCTTCATAATTGTTAAACAGTCTTTCACAGGATTCGGAAAAACAACTAGTTTATTAAATTCATTTTTTTTTAATATACTGGGTAGTTCAGGAACATTAATCGTATCTGAAGGCTGCATATCCTGTGGCATTTCAATTATGTAAACCGGTTGTGCAGGTATATCTTCCAGTCCCTCTGCATCACCCTGGCCTGATCTCTGAACAAAAATATTAAGTCTTGATGAGTCTTTCCAGAGTTCCGTATCATAACTGGGTTCCCAGCTGTCAACCCGGAAGTCCGTCAGATCATAGACCAGCCATTCATCGGAGTTTAGATTACTGCAAACATTTACCGAAACTTTACTGTCACGCTCCTCATCCCTGTATATAAGGTATACCTTTATCGAATCATATTTATCATCTACCAGTATTTGCGGTCTTGATACAGGTATTTTTTTTGTTCCGCCGCCACTTAGTGAAAAGGCGGTCTTGCGATTTGAAATTTGTATAGATTTCCAGCCTGTACTGTCACGATATACCATATGATACTGGGGTACATTTGTCCCTGCCGGTTTCCAGTATGTTGCTATATAGGGATTGCCATATGAATCACCATACATTGAGGTCTGGTTTATTAATTCACTTCCCTGGGGAATCTTACAGGCATACTCTGCTGTAGCTGCTGTAACAGGAATAATATACTCTTCACCATCAGATTTTTCCCATGTTACTCCTCCGTCAGTTGATCTGGCATAACAGAGATCATGATTTGTAGCAACATCCCCGGTTTCTCTCCAGACCCATGAAACATGTATAGTCCCATTAGTATCGATACATGATTGCCAGTACGCATTTCTCTGGTTTTCTCCGTCAATCAGTATATCATGAAGCCTTACCCATTGTTTTTCTGCCAGCATGTATTTATTAACAACCAGGTTTCCACGGCCTGATACACCATGCCTGTACATAAAAATAAGATCTCCCCCGGGTAACCTGAAAAATTCAGGATATGTAACATCATCTTCATATGTTCCAATCATACTCATTTCCGGTGTTAATTCCAGTGAGTCGGGCTCAATACTTTTGCAATAATGTAATGCATTGTTGTGATGGTTCCATGCCATATGAAGGTAGCCATCATTATCAACCATTATACTTATTGAACAGTGAGCATCTTCGATATTTCCGGTATAAGAAGTTTTATGTACTATCCAGCTGTCTGTTCCAATCTTTCTTTTAGCCAGAATAACAGAACCGGTTGAATCATAATATGCAACATACTGAATACCCTTATATGTTACAACGGAGTTCTTTCTGAATACAGCAGTATTAACTGAGTTCTTTGCCCAGCCCAAACCGATATATGAGGATTGAGAATATATACTGTAATAAAATACAAAATGGAAGGATAGTATCAGAAAAACAATAATTTTCTGTTTCATATTTCAAATGCTAAATTAAATGCAGGAGCCATTTATTCTGATTATTCCTTTATTAGAATCTCATTAGTATTATAATTATTATTTTCAATCTGCAGAACATATATCCCAGGTTTAAGAAAATTCAAATCCAGCAATTGTCTGCCTCTTCCATCCAGTTGTCTATTCATTAGCAATTGCCCTGTAGTATTAAATACTGATAACTGTAAATATGACTGCTGCTTCATTATTGTTAAAAAGTCTTTCACGGGATTCGGAAAAACAACTACTTTATTAAATTCATTTTTTTTTAATCCACTGGGCTCATCAGGATCACGGATGGTTTTTTCGTAGTAAACTGATTTACCTATTCTTACTTCAATATTCTCATGATCGCTAAGTAAGCTTCTTAAATGTGCTGTATCTGAATTGCTGAAATGATAAATATATAATATATCCGGATTGATTCTTATTGCGGCATCAGCAGCTTGTTCGGGAGTCATGGTATAGGGGAGGTTCATCGGAAGAAAGGCAATATCTATTCTTCCCAGGTTGTCCATCTCAGGAATATTTTCTGTATCCCCTGCGACATATATATTCTTCTCACCAAAAGTAAATATATAGCCATTACCAACACCTTTAGGATGATAGGCCTTATCAAAATTATATGCAGGAACAGCTTTAACAGGTATTCCTTTTATTTCAATGCTGTCACCATTGTTCATTACAACAGTTGTGTCTGTATAAGTATTTAAATCTTTAACTTCCTGGTTACAAACCATTATAGTACTGTCCTTTTTAATATTCCCAATAGCACTTAAATCATAATGATCACCATGTCCGTGTGTGACAAATATAAGGTCTGCATCAGGCAACTGCGAGTAATCAGCTACTGAAGAGTATGGATCAACATGAATTACCATGTTATTCCATTCAAACATAACAGAGCCATGTCCAATGCTATGTATAGCAACAGTATCCTCACCTGCACCTTTCACTAGAGAAAGCGCAGGGAGAATCATAATGACTGCCATACTTATTGATAACAGAATTGAATTGGATTTCATCATAATTGTTTTTTAGTTAAAAATAAAGCTTTTTTGAAAAAGTATTAATTTTATTTGAAACAAACTAAAAATACTTAAGGAAATGAAAACAAGGAACCTCCTTTTACTCATAATAGTATTTTTTGCTTTCATATTACTGTCTTGTACCAAATCAGGTGTTGTTATAGACGGCGAATTAAAGAAATGGCACACAGTAACACTTACATTTAACGGACCTTTTACAGGCGAAAATGCTGAGCCGAATCCTTTCCTGGATTATCGTTTAATGATAACTTTTGCTCATGACAGTGCTCAATATAAAGTGCCCGGATTTTATGCAGCAGATGGAAATGCTGGTGAAACAAGTGCAGACAGTGGTAATAAATGGCAAGTAAGGTTTACTCCTGATCATGAAGGAACATGGGCTTATGAGGCATCATTCAGGCAGGATAAAAATATAGCGATAAGTGATGCGCCTGACGAGGGCAATCCGGTTTTTTTTGACGGTTCTAAAGGGACCTTTAAAGTTGGTTCGCCCAACAAAGCGGGAAATGATTTTCGCGGCAAAGGGAGACTCAGATATACAGGCCACAGGTACTTACAGTTTGCAGAAACAGGACAATATTTTCTGAAAGGAGGAGCAGACTCACCTGAGAATTTTCTGGCATATGAAGATTTTGACGGTACCTTCTATAAAGGCGATAGCGAACATAGAATGGGGGAAGCAGCACCAAACACCTCTCTGCACCAGTATAAGAAACATTATAATGACTGGAATACCGGTGACCCTGAATGGAAGGACGGAAAGGGAAAAGCTATAACAGGTGCACTAAATTACCTTGCATCCAGAGGAATGAATTCAGTTTATTTTCTTACAATGAATATAGGTGGAGATGGTGAGGATGTATGGCCATATACAGATTATGAAGAACGTTTACGATTCGATTGCAGTAAACTGGACCAGTGGGAAAAGGTATTTTCGCATATGGACAAGCTCGGAATAATGCTTCATGTCGTTACCCAGGAAACTGAGAATGAACTTTTGCTCGACAGCGGTAATACAAACCTGGAACGCAGGCTTTATTACAGGGAGCTCATTGCCCGCTTCGGGCATCACCTGGCAATAACCTGGAACATGGGGGAAGAAAACGGGTATGCTGGCTTTACTCCCCGGGCACAGACCACCCACCAGCAAAAGGAGATGATTAAATATATGAAAGAACATGATCCCTACAAAAGCTTTGTTGTTATCCATACCCATTCGAATCCCGTATACAGGTATGAAATTCTTAATAACCTCCTGGGATTTGAATTTCTGGACGGACCCTCGATTCAGATTGGGAATCCATTAGATGCTCATAATGAATGCCTTAGCTGGATAAAAAAATCACAAAAAGCCGGAAAATCATGGGTGGTAAACATCGATGAAATAGGTCCGGCCTGGCGCGGCGTAGATCCCGATGACAGGCAAATAAATAACCAGGACACTGTCCGGAAATACGTGCTCTGGGCAAGTCTGATGGCCGGAGGAGGAGGCGTGGAATGGTATTTTGGATATAAAAACCACAATAATGATCTGGGATGTGAAGACTGGCGCTCACGTGAACAGATGTGGGATTACACCCGCTTTGCTCTCGAATTCTTTCAAAACTACCTGCCCTTTGCGGAAATGGAACCGGCAGATGAACTTACTGATAATCCTGCTGATTACTGCCTTGCCAAACCCGGAAAGATCTATGCTATTTATTTGCCTTACGTAAAGGATACTAAAATAGATCTTACTCAAGATAACGGATTATTTGAGCTGCTGTGGTATAATCCCCGAAATGGGGGTGAACTCATGAAAGGTTCGGTTACAGAGGTTAAAGGAGGCCAAAATCAGTTCATTGGAAAACCGCCTGCTGATCCTCAATCGGACTGGGCAGTATTGTTACGGAATTTAACGAAACATTAAAAGTTCACACATAATCCTGAAAAGATTCCTGTATTTCCAATCTGTTTTATTCGACTATAATCAACTTGCGGACATCAACCAGATGTTTACCCTTGTATATCCTTGCGAAATATAATCCGCTGTTCAAATGTTCCAGGTTAAGATGACTGATATTGCTGTTCAACCAGACTTGCGGATATACAACCCTGCCACTGATGTCAACCACATCGATTGAATATATTTGTGAATTTATATCATTTTCATCTATGGAAATTAATAAATTTCCATCTGACGGGTTTGGATAGATTATTATATCAGGTGTGCTTTCTTTGACTGTCCGGTTTAATCCAAGCGCCTCCGGATCATTAGGCTGACCCGGTGTAATATTCTCCATATGAAGCCATTCACCTGTACCATCAACATATTTCCCGAAAGAATGATCAGTCACCAGGAATGCAAAGCTTACTGAGTCGAGAACATGAATTGTCTCCCCGACTTTCTGTGACAAAAACATTGATTCTCCATCAGTATCAGCCTTAAATGAAGTATGCATTATACCCTGCCTGGCCTCTCCGTCCAGGTAAAAAGTTATGAAACCGTAAGCAGGTATTACAGTGGAATCAGGTATGGCATAGCGCATTAGATTGTTTTTATCGTCAGACAAAAAGAAGCTGAACAGTGTAATATCTTCGCCAGTATTATTATATAACTCAGCAAAACCGGATTTTTCATCATACTCATCCTTGAATAATGATGTGACAGAGGCTATTTCATTCAGATAAATTCCTTCTATGTTGTCAATTGGCTCAAAAACCGGTTCAAGGGAAATATTAAAACTGGTGTCGCTTTTTATGAGTGCTTCCTGGCTATATATACCAGCTAAGGAATCTACCTCATACTTGTAGCCAATTGATATATCAAAACTTACATCACTGCTGGAAGCATTTGCCTGATGTACCTCGCAGGCAATTATATTTTCACCGATATTGAATAGTTCCCTGTCGACTTCAGTATATACGAACGAATTTTCATTGGGAACAGGCTCTGAGGCATAAGAATCAAAAACGACAGTACCTGCCGGCATATTATTTCTGAAAATTTCCTGTCCGTTCAGGTATACAATTGCACCGTCATCAGCATTCAGTCCCAGTTCTATATCTGCCATACCTGCTGTATCCCCGACCGTAAATTTCTTTCTGAACAATGCACATGGAATCTTATTACCAGCATCACCTCCGTAAGAAATAACAGTTGTTTCATCGCCGTCACCATAGCCCAGCTGTGCAAAACCTTTGTCCCACGAAGAATCATCATATGAAAGGTCTATCCAGTTTGCAGGGTAATCACCTGCCTCATCAAGATAACTCCACTCACTTCCCATCTCTATTATGTATTTGATGAGTGCCTGATCAGCATAATTCCAGTGACTGAAAATAAAACCTTTTGCAGGAAGGGCTTCGATAGAAAGCCTCAAATCCCTGGAAGTGGCAAGATTAAGCGGATAATATTTAATTACAGACTCATTAACCGCGACATCACCTTTTAATTTATCAGGATTTGAAATAGAAATAACTACCTGATCCCCGCCCGAGCCAAAATAAGAATTAACATATCCGGGAATAAAATTGTACCTGTCTTCAGCGTATTCTATCAGCCGGTTAAGACTGTTGTACCAGTTATTTTTAGTCCCTCCCCATTTTTGCTTATGATAACTAATTTCATAGTCAATTATAGCTGACAGACTATCTATTACATAGCTGCACCAATCAGGATGAAAAGTAGTGTTTCTGAGGGTAATTATGGTCCTTTGGAAATCTTTTTGAAAACCTTCATTCTCCAATAATTTCCTGAACAGCAAAGTCGACCAGGGAGGATTAGGCCAGTCCGGGCCATTTGTTTCAGTTGCAAATTCTATAGTTGCATGAGTGTAAGATTCTGCTCCAAAACCAAAATCCGTGTCAAACAATATCCAGCGCCATTTACCGTTATTTGACTTTTTCCAGAACTTAAGATTATTGCCCGGCCAGTCTGTGTTGGCAATATATATCTGAACAGCCATATAATTTAAATATTCCTGAAGGTCAAGTTTGGAAACCACATATTCATAGTTGGCATCATTTGCAAGGCTATTTGATGATATAAAAGAAATGATATCATTAAACTCTGTTGCAGATCCGCGAATAGCTACATAACTGTCATCAAAACCACTTCTAAGGATTCCTTCCAGAAAATCAATACTATCGTCTGACATTGCATAATTACTAAAGAAATAATCTTCATCTATCTTTTCCCTTATATTCATTATGCCCCAGTAAGCACCGTTAAAATAAGCAATAACAGGCCGATAGGCCTGATAATCCAGGTCTATGGATTTATTAACAAGTGCCTGAAGAAAAGCATCCCTTAATTGTGTCTGATTAACGTCATTTCCTGAATTTCTAAGGAAAATAGAATTGTATATTCCAATTTCCGGTTTTTCCTTAAAAAAGAAATAATCAAATTCGTCATTACCGTATTTATTGCGGGCATATATAGCCAGAGATTTCTGATTTGAAAAAGACCTGCTGCAACCGCCTGCTACCTTCACACCAACAGGTTGGGATAGTTGCTTTACTCCATTTTCATCAAAGTACTCAAGATAGGCAGCACGTTCCCAGTCCTGGTTCCAGTTGGCTCTACCGTAACAGTTTCCTTCAATCCCATTTGTCCCCACTACATATATGCCAATGGTATTATTGTAGAAATAATCAGGTGTATAAGAAACAGATACGACTGGTAATGTGAAATTATGTTCATTAAGAAAATAGGTATTTGCATGAGTCTCTCCGGGCAGGTAATTATTTTGAAAAGTTTTTGATTTCACTGTCATTGTGCTGTTAATACTTATTGGCTGTGAGTATGCAGTGGAAGTTAATTCAGGCTCGGCACCATTTGTTGTATATCTGATATTACTGCCTGAAAGGGAAAGAGAACCCGGCGAGCTCAGTCTTCCTTCTTGTATGGAGTAGCCTGCTTTAGCTCCTCGCTTTGTAGCGCTTGTAGTTAAATTTGCCTCTCCGGGAGTAGGTGTTGCACAATAAAGCCATTGATTTATGTCAGAAGGATTTCTTCCATATGATATATCAGGAAACAGTAAAGGATATTTAACATAATCAATTATGTTTCCTGACTTGTTACTGAGATATATTGATTCACCATCCACGTCCAAGCCAAAGATTGTATGTCTGCCTGTTGCATTCTTATCACAGTATACCATGAAATATTGTCCGGCTGCAAGGGAAGTAACAGGAAAATTATACTTTTGCAATTCTTCAATATCGTCGGATAAATAGTAGTCTCGCAGATTAATACCGGAAGTTCCTCTGTTATATATCTCAATCCAGTCGGGAAAATTGTAATAATCTGTTTCAAATAGTGTCGTTGCATTGGCAGCCATTATTTCGTTGATAACAATCTGAGATTTGGAAATAAATGGCAGTAAAAAAAATGCTAATAATAATCCGGAAACTCTCATACTTCGCTAATTTGCAATGTCATTCATAGCATAAAAATAGCACTTAATATTAATAAGACTATAGTATTTTTGATAAATAAACAATCAGCAGTGTTAAATGAATAGAATCAAGCTATCTAGGATAAAACCTGTAAAAAAATTCATCTACATTTTTTCATACGTAAAAATATCGGGAACGGTTTAGGCTAAATTGATTCAATTAATTTGCTCAGCGAATTTTATTAATTATGAGTTTCCTTGTATTTAATAATTTTATGCCTTTGTATATTCTGACGAAATAAAAACCACTGTTCAAATTCTCCAGGTTGATATAATTACTGTTGCTATTTAACCAGACTTTCGGATAAACAACCTTCCCGCTAATATCAATAATTTCCATTAAATATGTCTGCGAATACATATCATTTCCTTCGATGGATACATAAATATTTCCATCTGACGGATTTGGATATACTTTTATATCAATTGATATCTCGTGGATTTCTCTGCTTAATATAAATATTTCCGGATCATTTGGCTGACCAGGTGTAATATTTGCCATATACTGCCATTCACCTGTACCGTCAACATATTTGCCAAAAGAACGATCAGTAACCAGTGCTGAAAAGGATATCGAGTCGAGTGTATGAATTATCTCCCCGACTTTCTGTGACAAAAACATTGATTCTCCGTCAGTATCGGCCTTAAATGAAGTATGCATTATACCCTGTTTGGCTTCTCCGTCCAGATAAAAAGTTATGAAACAATTAGCAGGTATTACAGTGGAATCAGGTATGGCATAGCGCATCAGATTGTTTTTATCGTCAGATAAAAAGAAACTGAACAGTGCAATATCTTCGCCAGTATTATTATATAACTCAGCAAAACCGGATTTTTCGTCGTATTCATCCCGGAATAATGATGTGACAGAGGCTATTTCATTCAGATAAATTCCTTCTATATTCTCAATTGGCTTAAAAACCGGTTCAAGGGAAATATCAAAACTGGTGTCGCTATGTATTTCGATTTCGTCACTGTATAGGGAAGTCTCTCCAGCATAGTTCCACTGAACAAACCTGTAACCTTTCTCCGGTATAGCTTTTAATGATAATGGCAATTCCTTGTAAGTTGACATGTTAAAAGGGTACATTTGCACTATTGCATTGTTTATGTTCACTTTACCTTTCAAGATGTCAGGATTTGAAATATAGATATCCGCGTAATTTGATGACAGATTGAAAAAGGATTTCACATATCCAGGCATAAAGCTGCTCCTGTTTACAGCATATTGTTTAAAAGTATTTAAATATTGCAGCCACTGGCTTTTTGTACGGCCATACTTGATTTGGTTAAATGTGATCTCATAGTCAATTATGGCTGAAAGGCTATCGAGGACATAATTACACCATTCGGGGAGGAATGACGAATTCATGTGTGTAATGAATGTGCTTAGAAACTGTTTTTTAAAGCTATCATTTTCCAGGAGCTTTCTGAAAAGCAAAGTCGACCAGGGAGGATTGGGGTGGTCCGGACCATCGGTTGCTGTCGCAAAATGGAAGGTTTCGTGTGTATAACCATTCTCATCAAGCCTGAAACCAAAACCGTAGTCCAGGTCAAATACTATCCACCGCCATTTCCCGTTGACCGATTTTTTCCAGAATTTAAGGTTATTGCCCGGCCAGTCCATGTCTGCAATATATATATGTAAAGTCAGGTAGTTGATATACTCCTGCAAATCACAATGAGATACAATAAAGTTATAATTCACATTATCGGAAAGGTTGTTTGATGAAATAAAAGAAATTATATCTTCATAGTCACTAAGAGAACCGCGGACTGCAGTATAACAATTATCAGAATTGCAAAACAGGATTCCTTCCAGAAAATCAACTTCATCGCTGCCAATTGCATAATTTGAAAAGAAATAATCTTCATCTGTCTTTTCCCTGAGGTTCATTATACCGCGGTATTCATCATTAAAATATACTATTGCAGGTTGATAGGACTGGTAATCAATGTCCATCGATTTATTAACCAGTGCCTGTAAAAAAGCATCCCTCAACAGGGTCTGATCCTGGTCATTACCTGAATTCCTTAATAATAAAGATTTATACCTGGTAATTTCCGGTTTTTGTTTAAAAAATGGATAGTCGAAATCATTATTTCCGTATTTGCTTCGTGCATAAAGTGATAATGACTTCTGATCCCTCCCTCGGGTGCAACCTCCTGCCAGCTTAACACCAATGGGCTGGGAAATTTGTTTTACACCGTTTTCGTCAAAGTATTCAAAATATGCCGCGCGCTCCCAGTCCTGGTTCCAATTGGCCACACTACCGCAGTTTCCTTCAGTTCCATTGGTTCCCCTCACATGAATACCAATAGTATTATCATAGAAATAATCAGGGGTAAAAGAAATAGCAACAACTGGCAGGGTAAAAGTGTGTTCATTCAAAAAGTATGTATTGGCATAAGACTCACCAGGCAGATAACCATCCTGAAAAGTTTTAGTCTTTACTACCATTGTCTTGTTTATACTTACAGGTTGAGAGTATGCCGGAGAAGTAGATTCAGGTTCAGCACCATTGGTCGTATATCTGACACCATTACCTGAAAGGGAAAGAGAAGCTGATGAACTCAATCTTCCTGCCGGGATAGAGTAACCGGCCCTGGGAGACTGTTCTCTTGCTGCGGTCACTGAATTAATTGCCCCGGGAGTTGGAGTTGCGCAATTAAGCCACTGGTTTAAAGCATAGGGATTTCGGCCGCAGGAAATATCAGGAAATTGACTGTCATACTTTACGAGATCAACAATATTACCTGACAGGTCGCTTAAATAAATTGTTTCCCCTTCAGTGCGCAATCCAAAATTGGTATGTCTGCCTGTACTCTTTTTATCACAGTATACAATGTAATACTGATTTGGATTAAGGGTAGCTGAAGGGAAACGCCATTGATTTAAATCATCTATGTCGTCAGATAAATAATAATCTGATAAATTAACACTTGTGGTTCCGCTGTTATATATCTCAATCCAGTCGGGAAAATTGTAATAATCTGTTTCAATAAGTGTTGTTGCATTGGCAGCCATTATTTCGTTAATAACAATCTGAGATTGAGAAACAAATGGCAGAAAAAGAAATGCTAATACCAATCCGGAGACTCTCATACTTCGATAATTTGCAATGTCAATCAAAGAATAAATATAGCACTTATATATTTTACTATTGGTAATTTATTGACCAGTTACAGTATAAATTACATTAGTAAACTCTCCTTCAGTGATATTTATAGTATTTGTCAGATTTCGTACCACGATAAAACTAAAAGTACCTGATATTGACTTTTTTGAATTGTTTACCTCTGTCAGGTCGACTTCACCGGTTACGGAAATAAAAGCATCTTCGGTTGTCATATTTATTGATTCTTTATAAACAGCTGCCACCTGGGTTGAAGTCAGGTTCAATTCATATTTTCCTTCTGAAGTTCCAAATATTGTTATACTCAGTGATTTGCCATCCAGCGAAGTACCGGTAATAATAAATTTACCCTCTTCAAGGATTGTTACTCTTGTTGCTGTATTCCATTCTTCATTGTCTATAAGTGCATTCATGGTTGGCCATACAATATTACCTTCTTCATCTTTTGTGCAGCCAATAAAGAATATAACGACTATTATTATAAATATTACTTTTCTCATAATATCAAGTTTTAATTTGGATGGTTATATATTAAAGTTAACATTTAGTTTTGCGAACTGCAATAAATATTATAAACATTTGCTTTTTGTTTTATATTCACAGGGATGTGGATAATAAAGGGTCCTGTAGCGGACAATGGTATTTCTACAGAAATGTACTGATTCAATAAATTTTGTAACAATTATTTGATTAATTTTATCTTAGCGAATAATAAAAAATTTATAAAAGAATAAATATTGTGTATAATAATTTAAGCCCTAAATACAAAAAAAAATATGCTCCTTTAGAACCTGTAGATCTGGAAATTTATTCAGAAATAATTGGCAAAGACAAAGTCGAATCAATCAGAAAGCTTGCCGATTTACTGGTTAATAAAACATGGACAAATGTTAATTCAACTTTTGAAGGAGGTGGGGTTGCAGAAATGCTTAAGAGCATTGTTCCTCTGGCAAACGGACTTGGTATAAACTGTTTGTGGTATTGTATAGAAGGTTCTGAAAATTTTTATATGGTAACAAAACGGTTTCATAATATAATTCAGGGATTGGATCAGAAATTTACACTGGAGGACTTGCTTGATTTATATATAAATACAAACAAAAAAAACTTTAAAAACAAAAGAATAATAGCGGATATGAATGTCGTTCATGATCCGCAACCCTGTGCTTCAATAGTTCATGGACATTACGAGGGAAAAATGATATGGAGATGCCATATTGATACTTCTGAAACCAATGAATTAATCTGGAATTTTTTATTGCCTTATATTAATAACTATGATGGGGTTGTTTTCTCACATGACAACTTTGTAAAGGAAGGTATTAAGAAGCCTGTTTACAGAATGGCTCCGGCTATTGATCCTTTGTCTGTTAAAAACAAACAGCGTACTGAAAAAGAGGCACTGGATACGCTTAGCGATCTGTTCAATACACATAATATTGATCCAAGACGGCCTATTATACTTGCAGTTTCACGCTATGATGTGCATAAAAACCAGGAAACAATTATTAAATCATTTATTAAACTAAAAAGCTTCAAAAAAATTCAAAAGATAAAACCTTTATTGATAATTGTTGGTAATTCAGCAAGTGATGATCCTGAGGGAAGTGAAGTTTATTCCAGAATAACAAAGATTGCTGACGGGGATCCTGATATCCATCTTTTACTTAATATCAGTAATAATGATGAGAGTATTGGCTCATTAATGAAAATTGCCAAAGTGTTTGTCCATGTTTCTACCAAGGAAGGATTCGGCCTGGTTATTTCTGAAGCGTTATGGCAGGGAACACCGGTAATTGGAAGTAATATAGGAGGAATTCCCCTGCAGGTAATAAATAATAAAACCGGCTTCCTTGTTGAACCATACAATGTTGATCATATTGCAACATATATAAAGTTCCTGCTGACTAATAAAGACGAAAGGGAAAGAATGGGATATCATGCTGTTGAGCATGTACGTAATCATTTTCTTATTACTTCCCTTATTAAAAGATACTGTATCTTAATGAGATTCCTGCTTGGAATAGACTTTCCTTATTTTACAATCAGGTAGTGTCAGGCAGAAACAATGTCGCAGGATGGGGTAGAGCATCACCTGCTTTTTCAATAAAATTTAAGAGTCGCTGAAAGCCAAAAGGCCGGTTTTTTACCATACATATTACTTCTAGATCAATACTAAAATGTCTTGCAATATTCTATGACAGGTTAAAAATAAGAAAAATGTTTTTTTATCATAATTCATTTTTAACATCAAACCTGAAGAGAATTAGCCTGGTTATTATTATATTTAAAAAACATTAATTATGAGGATAACCACACTTTATAGACATATAAATACACCTGATACAGAACCTGAAAAGTATATTCATTCCGGACAATGGTTAGCCGGATTAATAATCTCACTTTTTTGTTATGCACAGCTTTCTTTTGGCCAGTCAGTTGTACCTGTAGATTCAGCTGAAGCAGAAAACGGGATACTTACGGGAGTATACATTGAAGCAACAAGACCTGGCTATTCAGGAACCGGTTATGTAACAGGATTTGATAATGACGGTGACAAAGTTACTGTAACAGTTAGCGTACCTGAAAAAGGTTTATATAAGATTATCGTTTGTTACAATGGCCCTTACGGGGGCAAGACACAGGATATATATGTCAATGATGGCTATTCTTCCCCTGTGGTATTTCCTGCAACCGGTACATTTACGGATATAGATGCAGGAAGTTATATTTTCAATGAGGGTACAAACACCATTACCCTGTTAAAAAACTGGGGATGGATGGAAGTAGACAAGTTCACTGTTTACACAACTTTAAAAAACACTTATAACATAACTCCTGATTTAGTTGATGCAGATGCTGATTCAGTCACCAAATCACTTTATGATTTTCTGGTATCACAGTTCGTGGAAAAGATTATATCAGGACAAACAGATAGTTATTATAATCTGATAAATACTAACACAGGCAGAAAACCGATGCTCAGATCATGGGATTTTCAATCTTATACCGAAGGTTATGCCTATGCATGGGATAATAATATAAATGATCACAAATTTGGTGTGGTAGACGATGGTTCAGTACAGGAGGCCATAAACTGGTATAACAACACTGACCACGAAGGAATTGTTAATTTTCACTGGCACTGGCATTCTCCGAGCGGGGGTGAGGCAGGTACAAATACATTTTATACTGACCTTACAACTTTTGATGTTACGCAGGGAGTTACACCAGGGACACAGGAATATAGCGACATAATAAGAGACATTGATACAATAGGTTATCAGTTAAAAAGGCTGCAGGCAGCCGGAGTGCCGGTATTATGGCGTCCGCTGCATGAGGCGGGGGGCGGCTGGTTCTGGTGGGGGGCAAAGGGACCGGTGGCCTGTAAAAAGCTCTATTCAATGCTATTTGACAGGTTAATAAACTATCATGAGCTGCATAATCTGATTTGGATCTGGTCAACACCTGAATCTGACTGGTATCCGGGGAACGACAGTGTGGATATTGCAGGCTATGATTCATATCCCGGGACTTATAATTACGGCATTCAAAAAAGTGCATTTGATAATTTATATAACCTCGTTAATGGAGAAAAATTAATTGCAATGACAGAAAATGGTCCTATACCGGATCCTGAAGACTGTCTTACTACAGATGCGCCATGGCTATACTTTATGTCGTGGTCCAATCTGGTTACACAACAAAATACAGGCCAGCATCTGCGGGATGTATATAATCACCCTGATGTTCTTAGTTTTGAAGGCGATCCCTTGTCTGCTTTTGAAACTTCAGATAATGAAAAGGCCGGATATCTGGTATTCCCTAATCCCTGCTCAGAAAGTTTACGCGTTGAAGGAGACAGCTTTTCACGCCTGGAACTTATAGACTTAAATGGCTGCATTATATTTTCATCTCCCGGTAATATTAATACAATAAACATACATGCATTTGAAAAAGGGCTGTATATTTTAAAAATATATAACAATCAGAAAGTCTGTTATTATAAGATAATCATCAAAGATTAAGCTTTAAGGATTTAGGATTCAGCTGTCAGAACAATTTACAATAATAAAACTCAGCAATACAGCAATAAAACAACAGAGCAATAGAACAATAGAACAAACTTTATCATACTAACCTTCCAAATACTTCACGGGCTTTTTGCGGTCCGGGAGATATTATTGTTCCCTTTTCTCCTTCAACTATTTTTTCGAGATCTGTTAAAGAGCCAATGGCCGCCTTTTTACCTGTCTTTTCAGCAAACCAGCAGGCAGATATAACTTTCGGGCCCATGGAACCGGAATCAAAATCTTCGTTCTTCATATCTTCATAACTGACATTTTTTAATGCCCTGGCTTCTGGTGTCCCCCAACCGGTGTAAACAGCATCGACATCTGTTGCCATTACGTACAAATCTGCTTCGAGCTCTTTGGCCAAAAGGGCCCCGGCATAATCTTTATCAATAACAACATCGGCACCCGTCAACTTCCTTTCATCATCATATACAGTAGGTATTCCACCGCCACCTGTGCAAATTACTATTGTGCCTTTGTCCAGCAACCATTTTATAGGACGCATTTCAAATATTCTCTGAGGAATTGGAGAGGGGACAAATCTTCTCCATTTATCACCTTCTTTTTTCATAACCCATTTTTTTTCTTTAATCAGTTTTTTTGCTTCCTTCTCTTCAAAAACAGGACCAATAGGTTTAGTCGGATTCTTAAAAGCCGGATCGTTAACATCCACTTCAACCATGGTTAAAATGCTGGCAAAGGGCTGCTCAAAAGGTAATATATTGCCTAATTCCTGTTCTATCAGGTAACCAATCATACCTTCTGTCTGTGCTCCAAGTACATCAAGGGGGTAGACTTCTGTTTCGTTGTAACTGGATGCCTGAAGTGCGAGTAATCCCACCTGAGGTCCGTTTCCATGTGATATGACAAGCTGGTGTTTTCTGGCTATTGGCGCCAGGGCTTCAGCAGCGATACGAATATTTGCCCGATGATTTTCAGCTGTCATGGGCTGACCTCGTTTAAGCAGGGCATTCCCGCCAAGTGCTACAACAATTCTCATTTTATAACGGTTTTTAATTTGCAGTATAAAATTAACAAATTCCCGGTAATGCTGTAAATATGATTTTACAGTGCAAGGTTGAGGATAATTGTCGGCGGGATGAAAAATATTATGATAAAAAATTGGACATTTAATTTTATGTACGTATATTTGTACGTAATTTAATACAATAAATATTACATTATGCAGGCAACTAATTTATCAGATTTCAGAAAGGGCTTGAAAAAATATCTTGATTCTGTCACAGAAGATCATGAAACAGTTATTATTAACCGGGGTGAAAGGAAATCAGCTGTTGTAATTTCGTTGGATGAGTATAATTCATACATTGAAACAAATTACCTTTTATCATCCGGGAAAAATGTTGAGAGATTGGAATCAGCCTTAAACAAAGCAATTAAAGGTGATACTCTTCAAAAAGATTTAATTGAAGAATGAGAAAGCTTTCTTTTGTAGATGAATCATGGGAAGATTATCTGTACTGGCATAATACGGATAAAAAGCTATTTAACAGGATTAATCAGCTTATAAAAGAAGTAACAAGAAATCCCTTTGAGGGAATTGGTAAACCCGAACCTCTAAAGTATAAATACCAGGGATGCTGGTCAAGAAAAATTAACCAGGAGCATAGACTGGTTTATAAAGTTAATGACAATGAAATTATTATCTTAAGCTGTAGGTTTCATTATGATTAATTCTGACATTTGTCCACCCTTGATACACATTAATCCACTCTAAATTATTCACGTTTATTTAATTTTAATTCGCTTTTTGTGAAAATTGAAACCTGTTAATAATAACTAACTCATAACTTTTATAATAAAGAAATGTAAATACAAAAAGTCTATGCATGCATTTATTCATCAATTCAAAATTTAAATTATTGCTTAAATTAAAAACAATGAAAAAAATGATTTACCATTTAAAAATGACAAGCAAAAAAGCATTGCTTTTTCTTGCAGCAATTATTATTGCAACATCAGCAATTGCACAATCGTTATCAGATGGATTGCAATTGCACTACAGTTTTAAAGAAGCATTAGGACCAATAATCATGGATCAGGTTGGAGAAAATCATGGTACTTTAATAAATGGGGCTACCATTGGTTCCGGAGATGGTCATAATTATCTGGACCTGATAAGAGTAGATCCAGGTGTTACTGCACGTCCCTATATGGAAATAGGACCGGGTGCAGGCACCATAATTGCCGCATTGGAAGATTTTACCATTGCTTTCTTTATGTGGGTACCTGCAGATTATGTAAGTGACTTTACCTGGGAATTTTCAAACTCATTTGACCAGGAGAATGAAGAGCTTGGTCATATGTTTTTTGACTGTGTTCATCAAAAAACTACTATCACTCTAACTGACTGGCAAGGGGAAGCAGGTAATAACATTAACCTGAATAGCAGTGGGCCAACTGATGTCTGGTTTCACTACGCATTTACACTTGAAGATTATCTTGCCAGATATTATGTAGATGCCGTACAATTGGATACTGCCACATTTTCTAATTTACCAAAAGATCTTGGTGTCACTATGTATAACTGGATTGGCCGATGCGGTTATGATGGCGGTGGTGATTTAGCCGGACAATATAATGTAAATCCTGCAAAAATTGCCGACTTCAGGCTTTACAACAGAGCACTAAGTACAGAGGAAATAACTGCTTTGTCAAATGACGAGGGCGAACAGACATCTGTTCATTTGCAAAATGTTAATTCTGGCATTGATATTTATCCAAATCCCTTTAGTGATGTGACAACCATAAGTTACCGGTTGTCCTCTCCGGAGGTTGTAAAACTCGAAATATATAATATCGTCGGGAAGAGACTTGAAACATTAGTAAACAATTCCCAGGTACAAGGTGTTTATAATATAAACTGGATGGCTAATAATCAACCCGCAGGAATATATTTCTATAAATTACAAATAGGCAGTAACTGTGAAACCGGAAAACTGGTTTTGCACAGGTAGATTTCAAGGTTAGTGTTTATTAAGGTTAGGCAGGAGGGAGTTGAAAAATTTCAACTCCCTTTTAGCTGGTTTTTTAATAATTATAAAATACTACAAATATTTGTTTTAATTCGCTTTGATCAAACGAAATATAATGAAATAAACATGAAGAATTTCCTTATATCTTTTTTCATTTTATTGTTTTTCTCCTCATGTAAAGAAATAAAAATAGGAAAATTACAAAGTTTTGGTCTATCAGACGTTAAATTGCTTGAAAGTCCGTTTTATCAGGCACAACAAACCGATTTGAAGTATATTCTGGAGCTTAATCCTGACAGGCTACTTGCCCCATACCTTATTGATGCCGGTTTTAAGCCGCTGGAAGAACGCTATGTGAATTGGGAAAATACCGGGCTGGATGGGCATATTGGAGGTCATTACCTTTCATCACTGGCTTTTATGTATGCATCAACCGGTAATGAAGAATTACTGGGACGAATTAATTACATGATTAACTGGCTTGCCAGATGCCAGGAGAAAAACGGGAATGGTTATACAGGAGGTATTCCGGGAGGACAGGAGATGTGGAAAGAGGTTGCAAGCGGAAATATAAATGCCGGTAATTTCTCTTTAAATGAGAAATGGGTGCCCCTGTACAATATTCATAAATTATATGCCGGCCTGCGCGATGTATATCAAAATACCGGTAATAAAAAAGCCCTGGAAATACTTATAAACCTGTCCGACTGGTGCATGGAACTTACAAAAGACTTATCCGATGAACAAATGCAGGAAATACTGAAAAGTGAGCACGGAGGCATGAACGAAATATTTGTCGATGTGGCAGAAATATCAGGTGATGAAAAATATCTCATGCTGGCAGAAAGGTTTTCACATAAGCTAATTCTAGAACCGTTGATTCAGAAACGGAATGAATTAACCGGACTCCATGCAAATACCCAGATACCCAAAGTAATTGGTTTCAAGCGATATGCAGATGCTACAAATAATAATGCCTGGTCAGATGCAGCAGACTTTTTCTGGAATACCGTTGTAGGTAAATGGACGGTTTCAATAGGAGGTAATAGTGTCAGAGAGCATTTCCATCCTGCCGATGATTTTTCTTCAATGGTAAAATCAAATCAGGGTCCGGAAACATGCAATACATATAACATGTTAAGGTTAACAAAACTTTTATTTCTGTCAAATCCCGATAATAAATATATTGAATATTACGAAAGAGCACTTTATAACCATATTCTCTCTTCAGAACACCCAACCAGGGGTGGTTTTGTGTATTTTACACCGATGCGCCCCGGACATTACAGGGTATATTCACAGCCCCAGCAGTGTTTCTGGTGTTGTGTCGGTTCCGGACTGGAAAATCATGGGAAATATGGAGAAATGATTTATGCACACGGTGAAAATGACCTGTATGTCAACCTCTTTATCGCCTCTGTACTTAACTGGGAAGAAAAAGGTATCATCCTAACTCAAAATACAAAGTTCCCTTACCAGGAAAGCTCAGAATTGGAATTACAGATTGATCATCCGCAAAAATTTGCCATGAAAATCCGTAAACCCTTATGGGTAAATAATGGGGAATTCAAAATTACTGTTAACGGTAAAAAACTTAAACTTAAAAATAAATCATCTTCCTGGATTTCCATTTATCGGAAATGGAAAACAGGAGATATAGTCAAGATTGCACTTCCCATGCAAACACAAATTGAGTATTTACCGGATAACTCGCCATGGGCTTCTATAATACATGGACCAATAGTATTAGCAGCAATAATTGATTCCAGTAACCTGGAAGGTATATGGGCTGACAGCAGCCGTATGGGACATGTGGCAAATGGACCGTTTTATCCTTTAGATGAAACTCCTGTTATTGTTTCAGATAAAAAAGATTTTACCTCCGGGATTAAACCTGTGGAAGGAAAACCTCTGACCTTTCAAATACCGGAATTATTATATCCCGAAAAATATAAAAATCTTAAACTTAAACCCTTTTTCGATATTCATGAAGCACGGTATATTATTTACTGGCCTGTTGCCAGTCCGGAAGACATTAAAATGAAAAATTAGCAAGTATGAAGAAGTTATTGATAATTATTGTCTTTTCATTGATACTAAAGAATTCCTGGTCGCAGAATTGTGATACTAATTTGTTTCCAAGTGGCCAGCAATATTATGATCTGTATCGTGATGTTGAAAGAGATATACCAAACTGGAAACATTATAATACACATGATCCGACTGTATATAAAGATGGTGAATGGTTTTATATGTACAGCACAGATGCTTCAATGGGAAACATACATAATACCGGGGCATTGAAAAGAAGGTCTAAAGATTTGGTTAACTGGGAATTTCTGGGAACTGCTTTTGATGGGATTCCTCAATCAGCTGTTGATTTCTTTAAAAATAACGGGAATCCTGACTATACTGATAATGGCATCTGGGCACCTTTTTTATATAAGTATAAAAACAAATTTTATTTATATTATTCGGCTCCGGGAGGACTTGAAGGAGTAAACTTTGCTTATATAGGATATGCAACCAGTGATTCTGCCAGTGGGCCCTGGGAAGACCAGGGAATGATTACTACTTCTTACAGAGATACAATAAATGCTATTGATCCAACAGTTGTATACGACAGTATTAACCAGAGGCTCTGGATGGCATATGGTTCATGGCATTCAGGTTTATATATTCTGGAGCTGGATACTGCAACAGGTGGCATAAAGACACCCGGGAACAGAGGAGTAAGGATAGCAGCAAGAACCGGAGGGCTTGAAGGTCCGGAAATTACATATAGAAACGGATGGTATTATCTTTTTGTTTCATATGATCCGCTGGGCGTCCTTTATAATGTGAGGGTAGGAAGATCAAAAAATGCCAATGGACCTTACTATGACTTTAACGGGGTTAATATGGCTGATTATACCAGCAATATACCCATGATACAGGCACCCTATCGTTTCAATAATCATCCGGGCTGGCAGGGAACGGCTCACTGCGGGGTATATAACGATAATGGCACATACTACATGTTCAATCAGGGCCGTCCAAGTATTGAAGATTTTGAGATGGTATTACATGTTAGAAAAATTTTCTGGATAGATGGATGGCCAATTGTTTCTCCCGAAAGATATGCCGGAGTCCCGCAGTGTGAAATCACTGCCGATTCACTTACAGGCAAATGGGAGCATATGCCGTTAATTTATAAGACTTCTACAACTAATCCTCACTCTACATCACAAAGTCTTGAACTTCATGCTGACGGGACTTTCAACAACAACCCGGCAAATACATGGACATTTAATAATGACACTTTAATATTCAACTGGAACAATGGCCAGTATATTGACAAAGTTATAGTTTTCTGGGGGTGGGACTGGGAAAATAGTTGTAAAACAATACTGTACACCGGCATGAATACTGGCGGACTTTGCATCTGGGGTAAAAAAATAAATCAAGAAGTCGTCGACTCCTATACTAAGCTTATTTCAGGAGCTGCCTATCTGATCAGTAACCTTCACAGTAATTTGGTAATGGAAGTCCCAAATGGTGTAGATAACGAAGGAGTCTCAATCAAACAAGGAGCAGATATCGGGCAGGCATCTCAGCTATGGAGATTAATTGACTGGAAAAACGGATATTATAAATTAAGTTCTTTATGCAGCCAGACCGGCCGGGTTATAGAGGTATATAATGGAAGTGACTATAATGGTAACGATATCATATTAGGGACTAACGAATTGGGTGATAAGCAGCAGTTTAGAATATTATACAACAATAACGGGTATTTCCGCATTCTTACAAAAGTAAGTAATAATATCAGGTGCTTTGATGTTTATGGTTTCTCAGTTACACAGGGTGGTAATATTGTACAATGGGAATATTCGGGCGGACTTAATCAACTCTGGCGATTTAAAAAAATAGACACTGTTACAATTGTAAATTTGGAGGAAATACCATATGAAAAACCGTATATTCAACTATATCCCAATCCCAGTAACGATGGAAATACTATATTAAACCTTGAAGGATTAAATCATTATGACAACATAAGCATATCTGTATATGACAATAAAGGGACTGAGGTATATAATACAAGAAATGCAACTTATCCCATGCAATGCTTAAATTTAAGGCTCTCTCCCGGAATTTATGTGATACAGGTTAACACAAGACAAAAACATTATATTGAAAAGCTGATTGTCCGGTGAGAAATATAAAATACGTATAGCTCTGCTTAACGGGTCTGACAGTGATGTAGTTTGCAATATATTTATTGTATAATAAACTTTTTGCTATAAGTAGTATTGCTACATTTAACTCTTACAAAATAAATTCCATCAATAATATTCAAATCCGGCTTTACTATCCCGTTTTTTATTATGTCATTTCTATAAATAATCTTGCCATTTATGTCAACAATAGTAAGTTCCAAAGGCCTTACAATACCTGAAACATCAATCACGATATTTTCCGGGCTGGCCGGATTCGGATAGATTTTTATCATTTCCTGATTATAATCCAGGGACATAACAGGGGTATAGTCTGCAAGAGTCAATAAAAACTGCTGACTTTCGTTGCCATTACATGTCCATTGCCTGACATTAGCTCCATCGGTGGTATCAGCCACATCAAGACATTTTCCGCTATGTCGGGCTTTTAACTGGTAAATACCTGTTTCCTGTTCAATAACAGAAAACAGGAATGTTTTAAAGTAACCCGGGTATTTGTTTGAATATCTGCTGTATAATTAATTCGTTTTAATAAATCTCCCGGTACATCCTAATTCATTATTAATAATTAGTTTATAAAAATAAACACCTGGCTGGTTGAGTCTATCTAATTTAAGTATATGGCTGTTATTTCCCTGGCTCAAATCAAATAATGCAGAACTATGAACCAGGATACCAAGATGATTATATATATTAATAGATGCAACGGCTGTATTCTTGCTGTTGATATCAAATATCAGGAAGTCTTTTGCAGGATTCGGATATACTAATATATCGTCTAATATATGTGTCACGTTTATTGCAACAGGATTGGGATTTGGTATTTGTGCCAGTTGCGTGTCCATCCAGGTCCACCTTTGTATCAGAAAATATTTAAGGTAGACCACTTCTTTCTCATAAGTATCCCTTTGATCAAATCCGGTTGTTTCCCTCCATATATTTTCTCCCAATACCGGCCATTTTTCAAATTCCCTTTGCTGTGCCTCAGATAATAAAATTGCTATTGAATCAATATAGGCTATCAGTTTATATGTTCTAAAAGCCCCTTCTCTGAGCTTTTCCCACTTTTGTCTAACCTTGTATTTAAAAACCGGATCTTCCCATAATTTTGACCAGAAAAACGGAGTATTCGATGTATGCTCATGATTGAACATCCAGCCGTCAATAACTCCATCATCAGGATATGAAGAATTTCCGGCAGACTGGTCAAAATCCCAAACCGGACCGGCACATATCTTCCCGTTTCTGTCTTTATGAAAATATCCACTCCAGCCATATGCATCGCTATTTCTTATTGCTTCCTGTACTATCAGTTCATCGACAAATGATTCAATATCAATCCATGCATTATATCCAAGTGTTTCATCCATATAGTAATCTGACTTCATAACATTCCTGAAATTGTCATCGTATTGTTTTATATATGCAATTTGTTGGGGTGCTGCTTCATTGAATTTCGGATATTTTAAATAGCGCGATTCGCCCAGGTTGTCCTCAAAACCGGTAACTTCATAAATATACCCTCCCGAAATATCAGGTTCTGTAATTTCATTTTCATCGAGTCTTGCGATATCGAGTCTGTTCCTGTCCCTTTTAAGTTTTTCCATGAAGATATATATCCCCTGATATTCACCGTTCAGCACTAACTCAACCAGCCGGCACCTGCTTGCCCATCTTCCTGTTAACCTGGACATATGACCGGCCAGAGGGTTCCTTATAAAAGTATGGTCGAAATAACTGGCTCTTAGCACCCAGTCATTTTCTTCAGGCATTCCCAGGAGAGATACATTTAAATTTTCACCCTGTGCATTCCTGGTTTCAAATCCATAAGGTTTTTTTGGGTAATACTGGGTAGAGTTTCCCCTGAGTTCAATTCCTATATAGCCGTTATAATGATTAGGTGCGTCTGATAACTGGTTTCTCTGGCCGGGGCCATTATAGATAATCCCAAGATTGGCCGTAATTTTAGGCTCATCGGGTATTTCCTGGTTATTATTTGTATTTATAACAAATATAGGTAAGTTTGAGGATGTGAAGCTTAAAGCAGTTGCAGATAAATTTTTAGTAGTCTGAATAACTTCTTTATTATCAGATAATCTGGCTTCAATAGTTGTTGCTGATGACAGATCGAATGAATCTGATTCCCTGTTATCCAATTTGCCGGTCTGACAGAAAACAATTGCGCTGAAATACCACAGTATGAAAAAAATGCCTGTTTTTATCATTATATCTTAGCTTAAGCTAACAATTAGATATTAATATCAGATCATTAATAACTTGTTGAAGTCCCAAAACAAATTCTTGATGACTTAGATATTTAATAAATATATAAAGTTAACTAATCATACGAGCAATACATACCAAAAGATTTATATATCTCTTATTATTTTTTACAGTATGCTCAAGTCTATTTTGTGCGGCGGACAAAAAAGGAAATTGTCTCGAATAGGAGCAATAATATCAAGGCCCGGCTTGAAAATATTAAAAAAGTATAAATAATACACTTAAATTTACATCCAGAGCCTTGCAAACTGAAATATTTTTGTATTTTTGTGCAACTTTACTTGGCAGGACTTTTGTTAATTTCCAGCATAATTTTCCTTTCTATTATATAGATTTAGCTAAGTATTAATAAAGACTTAGCTAAGCAATTCCCTTTAAATATTTGAATGCATTAAGCAATAGTCTCCCGGAAGCAAAAGATTGCTTTATAAGCATGCTTTTGTTATGTATTTATTATAGGAAATGAATTTTAAACTTAAAAATTAATTATGAATCACACACACTACATGTCTAAAAGAAAACATAATGGCCGTTCGTTTACATCAGGTAACGGGAAACGGAAATCATATAATCATTCCTTCAGAAACAAAAAAAGTAAGGAGAGTTCATTACTGGATCCTGATTTACTTGTAAAAGAGGCTTACGATTTAAAGGAAAACAATTATGTTGCCAGCCGGTCATTCAATCAGATGCCAATTAACAATCATTTAAAAGCAGCATTAAATAAAAAAGGATATATTTATCCGACAGAGATACAGGATAAAACACTGGAAAAACTTATAGAAGGACATAACCTCCTTGGTATTGCACAGTCAGGAACAGGTAAAACGGGTGCGTTTCTTATTCCAATAATTCACAACATGATTAGAGATGCAAATTCTATGAAAACGCTTGTTGTGGTTCCAACACGTGAACTGGCTGTTCAGATAGAACAGGAATTTAGAAGTATGACACAAGGACTTGGGTTGTTTAGCGCTTGTTTCATTGGCGGTATTAATATAAACAGCGATCTGAATAAATTGCGAAGGAATGTTCATATAATAGTAGGAACGCCCGGACGATTGTTGGATTTGGAAAACAGAAAAGTCCTTAATCTGAGGAATTTTCCCATATTGATACTCGATGAATTTGACCGGATGCTTGACATGGGATTTGTTGATGATGTTATGCATATTACAAATTCGATGCATAGCCGAAAACAAACACTATTATTCTCAGCAACAGAAGACAAGTCTCAACAATCCTTAATTAGTAAATTGCTGTATAATCCTGAAGAGGTAAAAGTGAGTAGCAGAGGAACATCAGGATGCTATATTGAGCAAAAGATTTTACGGGTGAATAACAATGAAGAAAAGTTCAGGATTCTTCTTGGTATGATTCAGCAGGAGGATTTCGAAAAAGTGCTTGTATTTGCTGAAACCAGGAGACTGGTAAATACTGTATATATGAAACTTAAGAAATCAGGTATTCGTGTTGATCAAATACATGGGGATAAATCCCAAAATAAAAGGCAAACCGCATTGAATAATTTTAAAAAGGGAAATATAAAGGTATTGGTAGCTACAGATGTTGCAGCCAGGGGAATAGATGTTAGTGATATAACACATGTTATTAATTACCAGCTCCCAAAAACTATTGAAAATTATATTCACCGTATTGGCCGTACAGGCCGCGCAGGTAAAAGTGGAAAAGCTTTTACCTTTGTAAATTAGTATTCACAAATTAAACCTAAATTCATGCAAAGATCACAACATAGTTACCAAAAGAGAAAAAAGGAATTAGCGAAGAAAAAAAAGCAGGAAGAAAAAAGAAAGCGCAAAGAGGCAAGGAATATTAAAAAGTCTGAGAAAAACCAGGATGATGCCGGTGAAGGGGCAGGAGAAAAAGATTAAGAAGATAAAATTTAAACAACTGCTTTTATTTGTGTATAAAAGTATGTGTAAATAAATGACCATACAATTTGTCCAAATATCAGCCAGGTAATATTAATTTTCTTACTTCCGTAATATTTCAATACAAGAAAAGAGCCAACCGGTATAGACAGCAGCAAGGGGGTTAATATAACTATTCCGGCTAATCCGTATTTTACTTTTATTTTAACTAAAATCCTTTTCCCTTTTGTAAATACTCTTTTCGGTTTCCTGTGATACTTGAATTTTTTCGGAAGATATTTATTCCAGATTTTAATGAGGATATCTGAAAAAAAAGTAAAAATTATAGCGCCTAATGCACCTCCGATATTTGTATAAACAATAGTCTTGAAAAATGACATTTTCATTGCAAAGATTGCTATAGGAAACATTGCCGCAAATTTCCAGGTACAAAATAATATAATAATCAATTCGTTCATATGTTACCAAAAATACAAATATCGGGCTGTTTTTCAAGAAGTATAATTTTTTTTTAATTATAAATAATTGGAAAATTATGTAATATCAGGGATGCGATTTGGTATCTTTACGCCTATGATTATAAAATGCAAATTTGAACAGTACAAGCAATTCATATCAAAAAGCAGAAGATTTCTGGCTTCCATTAGATAATGCCGCCAAAATTTATCCTGCAATCCAATCAAAAGAGCTAACTTCTGTTTTTAGAATATCGGCTGTATTAAAGGAAAGGATAAAAATTGGAAACCTGCTGAAAGCTATTCATTCTATTGAAGAAAGATTCCCATATTATAAAGTAAGACTAAGAAAAGGATTTTTCTGGTATTATCTTGAATACCTTAATATTCCGATATCACTTGAAGTTGAAAATCAGAGACCCTGCAGGGAATTTAATAAAAGAGACAAGAACAAGTTAATGTTCAGAATTCTGGCAATAGAAACCAGGATTAGTATAGAATTCTCTCATATTTTAACTGATGGTTCCGGTGGATTTGAATTTTTTAAATCTCTTCTGACAATGTATTTCAAACAGAGAGGAACTGCTATACCAGAAGATTTTGACTATATCCGTCCCGATACAATTATCTCAAAAGAGGAATTTGAAGATTCACATAATAAATATTTTAAGGAAAACATACCACCCGAGTTAAAACAGCCCAAAGCTTTTCATTTACCTTTTTCTCTGAATCCTTTACCGCGCTTTGATGTATTACTTGCAATTCTGTCTGTAAACGAAATTAAAAACAGGGCCGAAAAAAAAGGCGTTAATATGACCGTTTATCTGATAGCTTTATACCTGTTCGTGCTTCAGGATATTTATGAAAATCTGAATGCATTTAGCCGCCATAAAAAGAATAAAAGACTTCGGATTCAGGTGCCTGTTAACCTGAGAAACATTTATCCATCCAAATCCATGAGGAATTTTTCCTTATTTGTTATGCCTGAAATTGATTTACGTTTAGGCCATTACACTTTCGAAGAAATAATTAAAACCGTATATCACCGTATGCAACTTGAAACTGATGAAAAGCTGATAAATAAAATAATTGCCAGAAACGTTGGTAGTGAAAAAAAACTGTTTGTCAGGGGAATACCCCTATTTATCAAGAGCATGATCCTCTATTTTAAGTATTACTCGTTGGGAGCGAGTCAATATAGCGGTGTTTTGACTAACATGGGAAAAGTAAAATTTCCACCTGAAGTAAGTAAATCAATTGAATATTTTGTAGTAACTCCTCCTCCGCCAAATAAAATATTAAAAATAAACTGCGGAGTAATCGGATTTAATGATAAATTAGTTTTGAGTTTCGGGAATATTACAAAATCAAAAGAGTTTGAAAAAAAATTCTTAAAGTTTCTTGTTCAGCAGGGAATAAAAGTAAAATTAACCAAATACTAAAATGATATTATCATGATTTACTGCAAAAACTGTGGTGTTGAACTGGAAGAGAATATGAATTTTTGTCCGTTATGTGGACAATCCGCCGATGAAAAAGCTGTTAAAAGAGAACATTTGAAATCTGCACAACCCCAGCCTGAGGAAAAACTATTTTCTGATTATGAAAGTTTAACTCAAAAACAGAGACGTAAATTATTCTGGGAAGTATCAGGTATTATTCTTATTTCAGGAATTATTGTAACACTTATTATCGATCTTATCATAAATAAAAGCACTACATGGTCAAAGTATAGCGTTACTGTTTCTCTGGTTATATTTGTAAATACTACCTTAATTACATTCTGGCGGCATAAGATCTTATTGCTTTTTGTGGGCAGCTTCGTGTCAACTTCAGTTCTGCTGATACTTCTTGATATGTATAATTTAAATATCGGGTGGGGAGTTAAACTTGGAATACCATTTCTTTTTTCTTTCTATTTTGTTATTCTGATCCTGGCAATTCTTATGCGTATATCCAGGCAACGAGGATTTAATATTTTAGCCTGTTTTTTTATTGCTGCCGGGTTACTTACAATTTGTATTGAAGGAATTTTATCATTATATACAAAAAATATTCTTTACCTGCACTGGAGTATAATCGTAACTGCATCTATGATACCTATTTCAGCTTTATTGTTTTTTATTCATTATCGTCTGAAAAAAGGCATTGACTTGAAACGATTTTTTCACATTTAAATGGATAAATTAATATGGTTCTATGAAGTAAAAAACAATAGATTAAAACCATACAAATAATTCAGTCCACAAATCTCTTTCCAGAACAAAAAATAATAAGAAAGTAGCTATCCATCCGTGAACCAGGCCCAATGACCATAAATTGCGCCATTTTAAATAAACTGATATAAAAATTAATTCAAGAAAAAAAGTGAAGATCATTAGAAAAAAATTCGGGTAGTGCACTAAACTGAAGATTAACGAAGTTAATATGACTATCTGGTAATTTTTAAACCTGATTTTTTCAATTGCTATTAAATTCCCTGCAATTAACCCAACCATTATAAATTGTTGAATTAACCCCCACACAGGATATAATAAAAAAGTCAGTATTATATGCCAGTTCAGAATAACCGTATTATTTAATAAGCCATATATTACAATAACGGTTATACTAACAATGGCTACAGGAAAAAGAAAAATGAATGACTGTCTGAAATTATTGCTTTGAAATCCCCAACGCTTTAAAACTGTATGATCACTCTTATATCTCACAACTGCATATATTAGCCAGAATAAACACGCTCCGCAAATATAAAGAGCTCTCATATTAAGCCAGTCTATAAAAACAAATTTCAGCAATCCTGTAATCAGTAAAGCTCTTACTTCAAACCATATATACCGGTCCGATTTAACAATATGTCCTTTGGAATAGTCTGTCATATTTTTCAGTCAAAGTGGGGAATAGTTATTAACTATCTTTCTTTGACTTTTCACGTTTGGCTTTTTTATCTGCTCTTTTTTCTTTCAGGCTTTTTGCTGCGACCTTCTTTACGTTTGACTTTGAGGTACTTTTTTCCTTTTTCATGGCTTTATTTTTTAAAATGAAAAGTTTTTCTATAAATAGGAAAGTTAACAAAATAATTTGTATTAAATCATAATGCAGTATTAGTAAATAATTCGAATAAAATTAATTGTTAAAAAAATCATGTCTGGAAAAAGAACGAAGAATTACCTGCCTGATTTTTAATAAAAATGTAAATTATTTAGGTATGCTAATTATATATGGAATTACTTTACAAGTCTTTTTTCAAGCTCTTCAAGTGAAATGTTCTTGGTTTCAGGCATCAGTTTGAATACAAACAATAATTGAAGAAACATCATTACTGCAAAAAATACAAATATAGGAGCAACTCCTATTAAATTCACAAAATAGGGAAATATATTTGCTATGATAGCTGCAAGTATCCAGTGAGTAAAGCTTCCTGCAGACTGACCTGAAGCTCTGACCTGGTTAGGAAAAATTTCAGAAATAAATACCCAGATAACAGCACCCTGCGAAATTGCGAAGAATGCTATATACAAGAATAAAAATATTTCTACGCCATTAAAAATTCCTGTATTGAATGCACGTGCAACTAACAGCAAATTTATAATTAGTCCGATAGAGCCAATAAACATTAATATTTTTCTTCCAATCCTGTCTATTAAAAATATTCCTATAATGGTAAAAATCATATTTGTAAGACCTATTCCTGCTGTTGACAGGAAGGCTGTACTGGTTTCAAGTCCGGTCATCTTAAATATCCGGGGTGCATAATATATTATTGCATTAATACCGGCAAACTGGTTAAAAAAAGCAAACAGCAAAGCCAGTATTAAAGGGAACCTGAATTTTTTTGACAACAAAGATTCCTGTTTTCCTGATTTTTCGATTAAAATTGAGTTTTTAATTGCTGAAATTGAGTCTTTTATTTCACTTTTATTCAGTTTAAACCCGGCAAAAACAGATTCTGCCTGTTTGATATTGTTTTTCTTGACAATTAACCAGCGCGGACTTTCACTAACAAATATTACGGATGTGCTAAAAATTAAGGCAGGAAAGGCTTCAACACCTAACATCCACCTCCACGATTGTTCTCCCAAACCCTGGATCAAATAATTTGAAACATAAGCAATTAATATTCCTATGACAATATTTAACTGGAACATTGCAACAAGTTTTCCTCTTGAAGAAGCAGGAGCAATCTCAGATATATACATAGGAGCTGTTACTGATGATGCCCCAACAGCCAAACCTCCCAAAAACCGAAAAATCATAAAAGTAATTTTATCAGACGCCAATGCTGATCCGATTGCTGAAATAAAATAGGCAACTCCAATCCAGAATAATGTCTTTTTTCTCCCAAATTTATCTGATGGAATGCCACCAAATAAAGCCCCTACAACAGTCCCGTATAAGGCAACTGCAACTGTAAAACCATGCAAAACATCATTTAAATCCCATAACTTCTGAATAGACTCCTCAGCTCCTGAAATTACAGCAGTATCAAAGCCAAATAAAAATCCGCCAAGTGCAACAGATAATGAATAAAAAAGTAATTTTCTGGTATTCATTTTTTTACTAAGAAACTTTGAAGATAATAAATAATGTGAAGTTGAAACTCATGGTGATAAGAAAGTAATTGCCATTGAACTGGCAATCATATTATAAGCTGTTTTTATATATAATTAGATATACAAAATATTTTTATTTAACGTATTAGGTGCTAATTTTGCATTTGTTTTGTTAAATTCATCTTAAATGAGAAATTCTGTGACCATATTTATGTGCTTGCTATTTACACAAGCCATATACTCCCAAAATAATAATACAGGGGTCAATGATGCGAATACCGGATACCTGTCCGAATCCTCACGATCTAAGACAACTGAAGCCTTTACTGAAAGCAACCTCCCTCTAATATTAATAAATACTCAGGGAAAAACCATTCCTGATGAACCAAAAATAACCTCCCTGATGAAGGTTATCAATAACCCGGATAAGGTTAATTCTATTTATGATAAAACATTTGAATACGACGGATACATCGGTATAGAAACACGGGGAAACACCGCGCAAATATTCTTCGAAAAATTGAGTTACACCCTGGAAACCAGGACCGATTCCGGAACAAACCTGAATGTCTCGTTACTTGGATTGCCGCAGGAAAATGACTGGGTATTGCATGGGCCGTATTCAGATAAATCTTTAATTAGGAATGCACTGGCTTATCATCTGGGTAATGCACAGGGCTGGTGGTCACCGCACACAAGGTTCTGTGAGGTGTTTATTAATGATGAATACCGGGGGGTGTTTGTATTAACAGAAAAAATTAAAAGGGACAGAAACAGGGTGGACATAGCTACATTGTTACCGGAAGATGATACAGGAGATGAACTTACTGGCGGGTATATTTTAAGAATTGACCGCCACAGGGAGGGATGCTGGATTTCACCTTTTATGGGAAGGACAGGCAGTTTTGAGATGCCTATCAGTTATTATGATCCCAAATATGATGAACTTACCGAACAGCAGCGGACATATATAAAAAATTACGTAACAGATTTTGAATATGTGCTTGCCGGAGATGACTTTAAAAATCAGGAAACTGGTTTCAGGGCATATATTAATGTGCTTTCATTTATCGATTATTTCCTTATTACCGAATTAAGCCGCGACCTGGATGGATACCGCTGCAGTGTATATTTTTATAAGGATAAAGACAGCAATGGAGGTAAACTGAATACGAGTCCTTTATGGGATTATAACCTGGGTTTTGGCAACGGTAATTTTATGGATGCCGAAAAAACAGCAGGCTGGACAGCCGATGGAATTGGGAATGGTGATCCGTATGAATGCGTATTCTGGTGGGAGAGGCTTATGGCAGATCCTTATTTTAAAGCCAGAATTAAATCCAGATGGAACGAACTTCGGGCTGGTAAATTCAGTAATGCAAACATTTTAGCATTTATTGACTCATGTGTAAATGTCCTGTCTGAAGCACAGGTAAGAAATTTCCAGAAATTTAATATCCTGAACAAATACGTTTGGCCAAATGCTTATATTGGAGGAAGTTATGCCAATGAAATTAGTTATCTGCAAAACTGGATAGTTCAACGCGCCAGCTGGCTGGATTCTCAGATTAATTTATTTGTAAATGAAGAAGTAACTGAATCTTTGGCAAACGGTTATCACTTATCAGTTTACCCCAATCCATTTACCGAAAATGTTACTTTGCATTTTAACCTTCCGGGATATGCTAAAGTTGATATTGTAATCAGGAATGTTCTGGGAGAATTGGTTTTGCATCAGGCAAAAGTATGCAGCCAGGGCGATAATGAATTTATTCTGGAAGGTGAAGAATTTAATCAAAGCGGGAACCTCTTTTTTTATACCCTTATTGTTGACGGGGAAATTGTTCAGTCCGGAAAGATGATAAAACATTAGTTCTTTGCCCAGGTCCGGAAATCAAGAATCTATAACGAAAAATTGCCAGTCTGATATACCATTGGCAGGTAAACCGGCAAGCAGGCTTTAAAATAACTTACAATTGGGAGGAGTTATTATGTTAAATGTTCCTGTCCGTAGCTTAAAAACTGACAGACAGGAGTATTTGTTCAGCTAAACTTTTTTCAAGGATATATTAGTGGAAGAGGAGTATCATAAACAAAGCTTCCATATTCTTACCTCAGATCGAAATATTTATCCGCCGGTCAGACGGACTCTTTTTGCGGAGTGAACCTGAGCAAATTGTATGTAGAGTATATATACCTATTCTATGTAATTAATTTATAATTAAGCTTTTGTTTTGCATAAAATAAATTATAAATTTGATAAACATACAGGTACTTGCGTTATTTGGAAATATGAAGTTATAGGTAAGTATATTTATTTATTGATAACATACTGACAAGTTTTAATGAAAATTAGATATTACATAGGAAATAGAGTTACTAATTAATAAAAATAAATTGTATTGGTTGTAACTTTCGTATTATGAATAAGCACTTACTTCATTATATCTTTTATTATTTGACTTTAGTTATTATTGTTTTATTTTCATTTTTTCATCATTCTTCTCTTTATTCTCCCTTTTTGAATACCGACGATGCTGTTGTTGCATTGATGATCCATGATTTTAATTTGCCACAGGATTTATATTACTGGAACTCAAATCGGTTTGGATCTTTGATCCCAATGGCAGGACAATTTTTTTATCAAATCCTCCATTTTTCTCCAATCCAGTCAGAATCGCTTACTCATTATTTATTGCTTATTGCCGGATTCCTTGGTTTTGCTAGTCTGTTCAAATCAAATATCATTAAACTTATATTCGCAGTGGTATGGTTTTTACCTCCTCTAAGAATGATTGATATATTAAAGTTAAGCCAGGGGGAACAATATGCACTAATAGGTATTTCAGTTTTTATCATAAACAAGTTATACTCATATCAATTTGAAAGGTATCGTTTTAAAGAACATGTTTTACTGATCCTAACTACGTTTATATTTATTGCTTCTTTATGGGTTTCAGATTTAGCAATTGTTACAATTGGATTAATAGTTATTGTTAGTGCTGTCCTTTATATTAAGCATATAAAGGTCAATACATATACTACAATCTTAAAGAAACCAGAATTGTATTATATCATTTTTGGATTTATTGCCGGAGCAATATTTATTTATTATGCAAAAGTGAATGCAGTTAGAACGGAGAATTACTATGATTTTTTTAACCCGAAGACAATCATTGAGTCTTTAAAAGTATTTATAGGCACAATGCGCGATCTGTTCCTATTCAGAATAAGGGAACCATTTACAAGCCTGTACATATATTTACTTTTATGTGGAGCATTTTTTATTATACTGAACTACCGAAAAATAAAACTTACTAAAAATATTTCCAAATGGGTAATTATTTTTATGATTGATTTTATACTCGTATTTATACTTATAATTTCATCTAAATGGGTAAACTTAAATGAGGTGTCTCGCAGATATTTTGTATGTAATTATATCTCTTTTTGGATAGTATTTCTCCTGACTATAGATAATATTAAAGAAATTAAATTTAGATGGTTTTTAAATGTCTTTATTGCAATAACTGTTTTGTCGGGGGGACTAGGTACGATCTACAATTATAAGTACATTTCTCCAGGGAGATTAAAGCCAACAATCGAGATAGCTAGCGAATTTAAAAGCTTGGGTAAAATCGGAATTATTTCAGAATACTGGAATTCCTATATTAATTCGGCTCCTGATCCGGATAATATTAAAGTCACTCCGCATGATAGAAGCCTGGTTCGAAAACAAAGTCTTGTTGATTCGGTTTTTTCTCAACCTCAATTATACGTAATCCGTGATATGTGGATGGATTTTTTCCCGGATACATTGGAACAATTTGGCTATGTTCTGTTAAAAGATGGAAGCGAGTTCAGATTAAGTAATTGCCAGATATGCAAGTATAAAAAAATAAAAGTTAATAAAATCTTTGATTTGGAAAAACTAAAATACGGTGTCTCCAAAGTAATGATAGATAAAGAATTGAATAAAAAAGTATTATATGTCCCGGCCAAATGTGATTTATGTAAAGATAAATATATTGTTTTCGGACCATGTACTCGTATTGGTATTGGCGATTTTAGAGCACAGTTTTGTTTAAAAACAGTACCAAAAAATGATGATGCAATCGCATTACTTGATGTATCAGCAGAGAGGGGACAGATTCAATTAGCTACAAAAAAAATATCAAAAAATGATTTTATATCTATTGGAAAATATGAATATATTGAATTAGAATTTAAAACAACTAAAAGGTATAGTAATATTGAATTTCGAATTTATTATTATGGAAATGCTGATTTATTTTTTGATCATATAAAATTGATGGAAAAATAAATTAAAAAATATGCTGACTACAACTTTATATGTACTAAAATTGTAGGAATTCTTTCTTCTCAAGTGAAGCCTTAATTTGCTTATGATTATCCCAGTATCTCTCATGTAGTAACAAATTTACCCTACTTCCTGCATTATATCCAATCAAGTCGAATCTTTATTAAGTGTTTCAATTAAAAGTCCTTTTGTCTGCCGGAGATCTCTGTTTTTTGCAAACAGGATGTATGCTTTTGCATATTCTGAATACAAATTTTCCGGGTTATATTCCAATGACTTGTTAATTATTCTCCAAAGATTGATTATTCTTTAATTAATATTAAATTTGTTTGTCTAGCCTATAAATCAGGCAAATTAAAAAATCTAAAAATTTTGATATGAAAAAAACAATTGTACTAATTTCAATTCTTTCATTATTATTTGCCGGTTGTAAATTCGATTCTTCCGGTCAGTACGCATACCGGCCGCCTGAGAATATTAATGATGGATTGGATGTCGGTACTTTAAATGAAGTGAAGATCAAGCCAGGATTGATTGTGAAGGCAGTGAATAAAATATACGAGGGTAAATATATAGAAGTACATTCAATGCTTATCTACAAGGATAACAAATTAGTATTTGAAGAGTACTTCCAGGGGCATGAATACAAATGGGATGCTCCTTACCATCACGGTGAATGGGTGACCTGGGACAGGGATATGTTGCATAATAATATGTCCGCTACCAAAAGTATTGTATCGGCCTGTATTGGCATTGCAATAGATCATGGTTTTATCGAAAGTGTTCATCAGTCCATATTTGATTATTTACCGGAGCATCAGCACCTCAAAACAGGAGGGAGAGATAAAATTACCATTGAACATTTGCTAACCATGACTACCGGATTAGAATGGAAAGAATGGAGTGCCCCTTATAGCAGTACTGATAATCCTTGCATCGGAATTTGGTTTCAGGATAAAGACCCAATTACTTATATTTTAGAAAAACCACTGATCAATGAACCCGGGACAAGCTTCAATTATTCAACTGGAAATATGCATGTTTTGGGTGAAATTATCAGGAATACTTCAAATATGACAATTAATGAGTTTTCCAAAAAATATCTGTTTGACCCTTTGGGGATTGATACTGCTGACTGGTACTTAAAATTTAAAAATGGCATGTATAATGTCAACAGTTTAAAAATTAAACCGAGAGCTATGATGAAATTTGGTGTGACATTTCTGAATAACGGGGTTTGGAACGGGAAACAAATTATTTCCGGGCAGTGGGTCATTTAAATACAGTAGTTATTTTCACTGGTGGCAATTACCTCACTAAAAGACCTCCATTTAAGATTCTTGAAAAATATGTTATACCTGCTATTGATTAATAAACCTAGAAAAATGAATACAAACAAAAAAACCGGAAGAATTGTAGGAGCATTATTTCTAACCGTAATGGTTACATGGTTTATAGGTTATATTTTAATTGATTCTATAATATCTGCTCCGGATTATCTATTTCATGTTTATCCAAATAAAACCAGGGTGACAGTAGGCGTGCTTTTTGAGTTAATTGAGATCGCTGGAGTTATTGGCATTGCAGTTATGCTCTTTCCAGTCTTAAAGAAGTATAATGAAAATATAGCTTGCGGGTACTTTGGTTTCAGGATTCTTGAGAGCACAATGCTTATTGTTGCTGCATTCAGCCCTCTATTACTAATAACATTAAGTCAGGAATATTTAAAAGCAGGAGCTCCGGATGCTTCCTCTTTTCAATCTTTAGGCTCTTTATTTATGGCAGCGCGCACAGAATGGTCTCAACTGGTACTTTCGGTATTTTATAGCTTAGCCGCTATGATGTTTTATTATGTAATGTATCAGACAAAACTCATTTCGCGATTTATATCAGTCTGGGGTCTCCTTGCAGTTGCATTTGTGTTAACAGGGACCTTGTTAGAATTATTCGTTCATGTTAAATTAATAATAGGGATTTTATATGGCGTTCCAATGGGCTTGAATGAACTATTTCTGGGAGTATGGCTTATAGTTAAAGGATTCAAATCATCTGCAATTGCTTCCGGGTCTGCCTAAACAAACATAAACGAGATAAAATAAGCACATTTAAAATGAGCACATTTAAAGTGTAAAATACCTAATTTATTATCTAAAAATTAAAACTAAAAAAATGAATTCAACTAAAACTACCGCAAGAAGCGCTGATGCATCGCTGCAGAAAGCTGCAAGAGTCGCAGGTCTCATGTATGTGATTATCATAATAACCTCTCTGCTCTCTATGATTTTTGGCCCCTCCAAGCTTATTGTGAAAGGAAATATTGCTGAAACATTCAATAACATTATGGCTAATGAGGTACTATTTCGTATCGGTACTGCCTACGACTTAATCATGTATGCGAGTGTTGTAATACTGTCCCTGGCTCTTTATGTAGTACTTAAAACGGTAAACAAGAATCTTGCTTTGCTTGCGCTGTTATGGAGGTTGGGAGAAGCCATTCTGGGGTGTCTCTCAGTGCTTAGTAGTTTAATTGTTTTGCTGCTTTTAAAAGGCGAAAATTATTTGGCAGTATTTAATACAGAACAGTTACAGGCTTTTATTGGGGTGTTTCTTAACGTAAGTTCTGCTGCAATATCAATTGTCTTTGTATTTTTAAGCCTGGGAACGATTATCTTTTGTTATCTATTCTACAAGTCTAAGTACATCCCCAGAATATTGGCTGCCTTTGGGATATTCTCATTTTTGCTAATGCTAATATGCGCTTTAGTGAATATTATTTTACCCATCAAAGCATTGATGGCATTCGGTGCACCGGCAATTCTTTTTGAAATAATAATTGGCTTCTGGCTATTGATTAAGGGTGTAAAGGTTCAATCATAAGATGACGTTTTCGGACAATTTTTAAAATTATTATCATAAAAGGAGGAATACCCAAATGAAAGCTGTTGTATACACAAAATACGGACCACCGGATGTTCTTGAATTAAAAGAAGTAGAAAAACCTGTTCCCGGGGACAATGAAGTACTTGTAAAAGTCTATGCGGCATCCGTAAATCCGCTTGACTGGCATAGCCTGAGAGGTGAACCTTTTTTGGCTCGCCTGGCGGCCGGACTTCTAAAACCAAAACACAAGATACTCGGAGCTGACGTAGCGGGGCGGATTGAAGAGGTTGGCAGAAACGTAAAGAAGTTTCAGCCAGGTGATGAGGTATTCGGGGATATATTCCCTAATGGTTTAGGCGCTTTTGCCGAGTATGTATGTATTCCTGAAAATGCAGCATTAGTACTGAAACCAACCAGTACAACATTTGAGGAAGCAGCGGCCGTACCTTGTGCGGCAGTCACCGCTCTGCAAGGTCTTCGGGATAAAGGACAGGTTAAACCAGGACAAAGTGTTTTGATCAATGGTGCGTCTGGGGGTGTGGGTACCTTTGCGGTGCAGATTGCCAAATCTTTCGGGGCTGAAGTTACTGGTTGTGCAGCACGAGGAATTTGGACATGGTGCGCTCGATTGGGGCAGGCCAGGTTATTGATTACACTCAGGAAGATTTCACCCGGACTGGGCAGGGATATGACCTGATTATTGATAATGTGGGAAATCGTTCGGTTTCAGATTATAAGCGTGCATTAAGTCCCGGGGGGAATTGTGTCATAATCGGATATTCTTCAATGGTTCTTTTGTTCCAGCATATGTTTCTGGGACCATTGGTATCAATGACCGGAAACCTGCCTGGCCGGCAGGCAGGTAAGAAAATAGGTCTCATGGGGACGGCGAAAGCAAACATAAAAGATTTGCTTTTTATGAAAAAGCTTCTTGAAGCGGGCAAAGTAAAACCTGTTATAGATAGACGTTATAAATTAAACGAGGTGCCTGAAGCTATCCGGTATCTTGAAGAAGGACACGCCCGGGGAAAAGTAGTAATAACTGTGGAACATAATAACAAAACCTAACAAGATAACTTTACAGTATAATTTAAAGAATACAAAGAGATGGGAGAAAAAATGAATACAAATAAGAATACGATCAGGCTCTTAGGAGCAGCATTTTTACTTGTTTTTGTTGGCAGCGTGCTCAATGATTTCCTGCGCAGTTCGGCAATTGGATCTGATAGTATATCCGATATCCTCGTGAATATTTCAGATAACATTACCCTGATGCGGATCTACATTCTGGTTGTACTGGTTACAAGTACTGGAATTATTGTCCTGGCAGTCCTGCTTTATATCGTCTTTAACAACCAGAATAAAATCATCGCACTTGTGGCCCTGGGATTATGGTTGTCAGAAGCAATAACTCTGTCTGTGAGTCAGATAGGGGCTTATGCTCTGATACCTTTAAGCCAGGAATTCGTTGAGGCGGGAACCCCGGAACCGTCCTGCTTTCAAACCCTGGGTGATTTTTTGTATTTTGGCATTGATAGAACAGGATACGATATACATATGTTGTTCTTCTGTCTGGGCGGAATACTGTGGTATTACCTGTTCTACAAATCAAGGTATATTCCACGGGTATTATCTGTCTGGGGCCTTGCATCAATCTGTCTGCTATCAATAAATGTATTTTGGGCACTTTATGATCGTGGTATTGGGAAAATAATCATATTAGGGGTTCCATACTTTGTGTTTGAAGCGCTTATCGGGCCATGGCTAATGGTCAAGGGCATAAGGGATGGCTCAGAAACAAAATAATACTACCTGCCTGCCTTGTGATTTTCAATTGCAAGTTTCAAATTGAAAAATTGAAATGCGGAGAATAATTCTGTTAATTAACGCATTTTTTGCGGAGAATAATTTTGTAATTAATAAAATGTTGTAATAAATCTTTGATTTTAATAAAAATTTTTTATATTTGCCAAATATATATTATAATATGTGTTATAATATTAAATATCTGTTTATACATATAAATATATGTATTACACTATAATCAATAATTCTAAAGAGTGATATTTATTATATATATACAAAGTGAGTCTCATATAAACTTAAAATAATAAATAGAATATGAATTGGAAAAGAATGACAGATCGGACTATTATAAAGGAAATTGGCAACAGGATTAAAAAGCAAAGGCTCTTAAAAAATTATTCTCAAAATGAATTAGCTGAAAAAGCAGGAATCGGCATAAGTACTTTGCAAAAACTGGAGTATGGAACACCCTCATCAATTAAAACATTAATACAGGTTTTAAGAGCACTGAAAGAAATAGAACATTTGAATAATTTTATACCTGAGCCAGGACCAAGTCCAATAGAGCTTCAAAAGCTTAAAGGAAAAATCAGAAAAAGAGCATCGCGAAAACCTGTTTCCAAAAGCTAATTTTCGGCAATTAAGGAATAACTATAAAATATGATTCTTCTAAATGTTAAAATATGGGATTTAAATGTAGGCGCTATTTATTGGAATGCAGATAAAAATTATTCCACATTCGAAATATCAAAAGATTTTATTCGTCATGGATTCGATCTGGCTCCATTAACAATGCCATTGAAAGACATAATGAGAGGACAATATATTTTTGAGTTTCCAGAACTGAGTTATAGAACATACAATGGATTACCTGGTCTTTTATCTGATTCACTGCCCGATTCATATGGAAACAGGTTAATATTATCATGGCTGGAAAGGCAGGGCAGAGATGAAAAATCATTCTCGCCTGTCGAAAAGCTAAGTTACATAGGTACACGAGGAATGGGAGCCCTTGAATATGAACCGGCCATTAAACCTTTTGAAGAATCATCATCTAAAATAGAACTTAATGAATTGCTGAATTTGGCAGAAAAGGTGTTAGCTGAAAGAAAAAAAATAGAACTGAACTTAAGTGAAGATGAAGAAAAAGTTTTGTCAGAGTTGATAAAAATCGGAACTTCAGCCGGAGGACAAAGACCAAAGGCTATCATTGCTTATAACAAGAAAACAGGGGAAATAAGATCAGGACAAATAAATACCCCTGAAGGATTTAAACACTGTATTATAAAATTTGATGGAATAAAAAGCGGAAGTCTTGGAGATCCCGAAGGATTTGGCAAAATTGAATTTGTATACCATAAGATGGCAACAGCATGTGGTATTAAAATGATGCCATGTGATTTATTTTTTGAGCATAACAGAACTCATTTCCTTACTGAAAGATTTGACAGAGCAGGGAACGAAAAAATTCATTTACAAACCCTTTGCGCTATTGCTCACTACGATTATATGTTACCCGGAGCTTATTCATATGAAGGAGCACTAGCTGAAATGAGAGAAATGGAACTTCCTTATGAAGACATTGATCAGCTTTATAAAAGGATGGTATTTAATGTAATTGCCAGAAATCAGGATGATCATTCAAAGAATATTTCCTTTATACTGAAAAAAGGAGGGGAATGGAGATTAGCACCTGCCTATGATGTTTGCTGGGCCTTTAATCCCTCCGGAGAATGGACTGATCAACACCAGATGACAATAAACAGCAAAAGAGATGATTTTATAAAAAAGGACCTTTTGGATTTTGCTGCTCAGCAAGGAATAAATAAAGCAAATGAAATCATTGAGAGTACAAAAGATGCAGTTGCTGGTTGGACTAAACTTGCAAGACAGTATGATATTAATAATGAGGTAATTAAATATATTGAAAAAACTCACCGGTTAAATTTGTAATATATTCAACTAGTTATAAAATATATACAAAGAATAACCTCAATTATATATGTTAAGATAGCTTTGGAAAAAAGTTTTACATTCCGCTTCTGCGGAAAGGCATAACTTTTCAAGGTTATACTAGTGGGAGAGAGGCACTACAACTATATCTTCCTTGTTCTTACTTCAGAGCGGAATATTCTATTATTGCCCGAGGGCAAAACATTTAACCGCCAGTCAGGCGGACTCTTTTTGCGTGGAGTAATTTTCTTTTGGAAGTTTCAAATTAAAATGCTGAGAATAATACTGTTAATTTACGCATTTTTTGCGGAGAATAATTTTGTAATACGGAGAAAAATAAGTATATTTACCGCAAATTTTGCGGAGAAAATACATGTACATACATCAGTCCTTAGATTGGCCTAACTTTAATTGGGATATCAAAGTATTACTTACTTCTTTAGTTAAGGTTAGAAATTTACAGGGTAAACTAATTGGGAAAATGGAAGCTATAGGTTTTTCCTTAAGGGAGGAAGCAATGCTTGATACAATGACTATTGATGTAATAAAATCCAACGAAATAGAAGGTGAAATATTGGATACTAAACAGGTCCGTTCATCTATTGCAAGAAAACTTGGTATGGATATATCAGGTTTAATCCCCTCAAATCGTAATGTAGATGGAGTTGTTGAAATGATTTTAGATGCAACTCAAAACTATAATGTGCCATTAACAAAAGAACGAATATGCAGCTGGCATGCTGAACTGTTTCCGTCAGGAAGAAGTGGCATACATAGAATTACCACAGCTGATTGGCGAAAAGATGAAAAAGGTCCGATGCAGGTTGTTTCCGGTCCTATAGGGAAGGAAAAGGTTCATTTCCAGGCTCCACCAGCTAAAATTATTGATAATGAAATGACTGACTTCATTGATTGGTATAATAATGATAATGATACAGAGCTGGTCATCAAATCCGGAATTGCCCACTTCTGGTTTATTACAATACATCCCTTTAATGATGGTAACGGAAGAATTGCCAGGGCAATTGAAGATATGCAAATTGCCAGAACAGACAAAACTAATCAACGATTTTACAGTATATCTGCACAAATTGAACGTCAAAAAAAAGAATATTATGAGATCCTGGAGAAAACACAAAAGGGATCATTGGATATTACCAACTGGCTTGAATGGTATTTAAAATGTTTAATTGGCGCATTGGAAGCAACAGAAGTGATATTGGCAAAGGTTCTGACAAAAGCTAAATTCTGGGAAACTCATGCCTTAACCATAATTAATAAACGCCAAAAAGTAATGATTAAAAAATTACTCGATGATTTCTATGGCAAACTGTCAACGTCAAAATGGGCTAAAATAACAAAGTGTTCTCAAGATACAGCACTTAGGGATATTCAGGATTTAATTGACAAAGAAATATTAATTAAAGAACCTGGTGGAGGTAGAAGTACCAGTTATAAGTTAAACCTTTTTTAAAGCATAAAAAAGAGGGGAGGAGAAAGGAATTATTTTCTCTTATTGCAATGACACCCTCACTAATTATCAATTCTTAACCAGAGTTTAATCCAATACAAATTCTTCAAATACTACATTTCTGTTACGAACAACCAATGTATCGTTAACAACATGGGTTTCGTTATTTGCCAGGTCTGTGTAACTATACTCCAGGAACAAGGCATCGTGTTCCTCACCTCCCCAGAAACCGCCATTTTCAACAAATTTCCCTGTTCCGGAAACGTTATAAGGATCATTCTCAAAACTCCGTATGGAGCAATTATCATTATCATCGAACAAGAGTTCAATATTGACCGATCCGGGACTTGATGCAGAACCCCGGCGAATGATATTCGATAATTCCACGCTGGTATTCCCGGTTGTAGTAACCATTACCAGTTCATCTCTTTCAACATATTCAGCATGATAAGAGCTTAATACTGTCGTTCCGCCGGCAGTAGTCATAGCATCAACACCTCTACGCAAGTACATTGCATGATACTTATTAATGAATTTAATTCCATAGAGTGTGTAATCTTTTGGTAGTATCTCCCAATCTTCAGCCACAAGTCGGGATGGATCATCAACGATAGGCTTTCCACTTAGAACACTATCAAGATTATCAACTCCGGTAATCAACAGAGGGACTACATAGTATGCCTGATTGAGAGGAGCAAAAGAGAGCGTATCATCAAAAAACGCATTGTTCAGTTGAACCATAATCCTACCCTTTGTTGAACCTGCAGGAATAGTAACCGGACTGGCAGTTTCGATTGTGTAATAACTTTCCGGAAGTACCTTCACGATAGAATCATGCCCTTCCATCAGTTGAGGAGCTAATTCAAAATAAACCCTTCGGTCTTCTTCATTTTCATAGACTCCACCCATCGTTACTCCAATCTCGAACCGATGATCATTGTCGTTATCGTTAAAACCCAGGTCATATCTGCCCAGAATAAGAGTCCTGGCAGGTGTTTGAAACGGGAAATAACAAGCTGTGGTTCCAAAATCCTCGAATTCGGTATCTTGATTTTCGCAGGCCAAAATACCCGGAAGAACCGCGATTATTAGTAACAATTTTATCTTCATTATATATTTTTTTTATTTTCTTATACTTAATTTCTTAATCCCTACCATCCTTGATTTTGTTCAAGTGCAGAGAACTTTAATATCTCGTTATTCGGTATCGGTAAATATTTTGCATACGCAGGATAATCCCGGGTTTCAACAACCGGAATTTCCACATAGCGTGAACCATCATGAAAATATCCGGATACACTTTCATTTAATGGAAGTCCCCATCGGCGTAAATCCCAGAGTCGGTGTCCCTCAAAACAAAGCTCTAATCGACGCTCGTTTTGTATAAGAGCACGCATATCTTCTTTGGAAGCAATAGAAGCCAAATAATTATCTGGTGAAGTAATTCCTGCCCTTTCCCGAAGAGCTGCAATTACATGTCGTGCAGTTATTCCTCCTACAGCATGATCGGGTCCTCCGATTTCATTGGCAGCTTCAGCCAGGATCAAATACAGTTCAGTATATCTGAAATAAACGTTAATGTGTTTCTTTGCTACTACACTGCCATCATCATTAATACGTACATCGTTACGCAACAGCTTCTTCAAATAATATCCGGTACGGGTTGATCTCTCAGCGATCGAATCAATTCGATTAATACCACCGCCCAAACCGGTAATTACATTGGCTCCCGCATAAAGTGAATTGCCATTACAAAGGATATAGGCTTTTAGGCGCGGATCACGATTTTCATAGGGATTTTGAGGATTATAGCCATTCGCTTCCGTAGCAGGGTAGCCATTTGCCATTGGAAAAGCACTAACTAAATTATGTGTTGGATTTATATCTCCACTTCCGTTTACTGAAGGAGGAAAATTCTGCTCTTCCAACCAGGAAGAACCTGTACCCTCTATAGTAGACCGCCAAAGAAATTCTTCACCTCTAAGGTTAGCATCCGTAGTATAAAATTCAATATCTGGATTCAATCCGGAAATTCCTCCGTTCATATTTATAAGTGCGGCGGCATTATTGGCAGCCTTTTCATAATGTCCTGCGCCATTTAAATATGACGGACTTGCAGCAAATAGCTCAATCCGTGCTTTTACAGCTTGTGCTATTCTGCCTGACATTCTCAATTCAAACTGCTTTCCATTGACAGTCTTATATTGTCCAAAATCATACCCCTGGTGTTTTGGCAAAACATCCTCTTTGTCATCTGAATAATCCCTTGGTAGCAAAGCAATTGCGCGATCCAAATCTGCAATTATTTTATTGATAGTTTCTTCGAAGGACAATCTGGGAATATTAAAATCGTCCTCAATAGTCAGGTATTCTTCATAGTAAGGTATTCCCAGTAACTGCCCCGAAACACCTATACCAGCATGTGCCTGCAGAATGTAAAAATGGTATATGGCTCGCATTGCCAGTGCTTCACCCAGTAAGCGCTCTTTAAACAACAGGTTAACAGTGTCGTTATTATTCCATCGTACTTTATCGCTTTCGACAATTCCGATAAACTTATTGATGTAGAAAATCTCAGTGTACTTATCCCATCGCTGTGCCGGATTGTACTGGGCAGACAATTGGCCGGTTGCCATTCGTTTATAAGCATCGTTCAGGTTATTACTAACAGCATCATCCGTAGCGGCAACAGTAAAGTTTGTATGTGAGATCAGACCTGTATAGGCGTGTAGAAGAATTCCTTCAGCTGATTCGGGGTCCGATTCAACATAGTCGGGAGTCAGCCTGTTCTCGTTAATAGGCTCAAATAGATCCTCACAGGAAAACAATCCTGTAAAAAGCAATGCGAGTGCTATATATTTAATAAAATAATCTTTCATATATCTGTTTTTTATGTTTTAGAATGATGTTCTAAGACCAATTGTATAATATCGGTACTGAGGTTCATATCCAATATTCAGTTGTTGGTATTCTTTATTTTCTGCAATCCTAAGCAGATTAACTCCTGCAATATTTACACTTAAAGCTTTCATTTTCAGTCTTTGGCATGCATTCTCACCCAACTCATAGGTAAGTTGTACTCGCTCAATATCGAAATAACTGTTATCATATAACCAAAAAGTAGAGGTCTGAAAGTTGTGGGTATTATTGGTTGAGGATAATCGTGGATATGTGGCGGTATTAGCCGTCTCAGGAGTCCAACAATCCAAAACAACTTCAGAGTACTTATCGTTTCCGTCGACCCAATAATAGTTATCATATGGTACGTTGTCTCCCCAGGTATGTAGCATGTTGTCTCCACCCGTTTGAGCGATACCCAGAACAAATAAACTAAGTCGTTTGTAAGTAAGCTTCAAATTCATACCAAAAGACCAGGGGTGTCGCCATTGACCAATAAAAATTTGATCGTTAACATCAATAACACCATCATCATTCTGATCCACGTATTTAATATCTCCGGGCTGAACACTTCCAAATGCTGGAATAGACAAATTTTCGTTAAGTTGAAGATTTCCAAATTCATCAGTACTGAAATCACTTTCTGCATAAAAACCCTCGTCTTCGAGACCGAAATAGGCATCAACCGGTTTTCCCACACGATATAGGTAATTGTAATTGTAGATCTCGCTGCGTTTTTTGACTTCCGATTTGGAGTACACCATATTCAATCCGGCTTGAACAGAAAAATCATTCATGGTTTTCAAATAATTCAGACCAAGCTCAAAACCGGTATAACTATCTTTATTGTAGTTTGAGTACTGGTTAAATACTGAATAGAAAGAAGGATATTCAGCTTCCAGTTTTGTCAGCTGATTGTCTTTATTGGTTTTGAAGTAATTAAACTCTAACCATAGAGAGTTCAATATATAACTCTCAAAACCAATATTAAGATCAACGCGATCCTCAAATGTCATCTCATCATTAGCTCCCTGCGAAATATCTCTGGTTCTGCTGGTATAGGTATTATCAGCCCAGGAGAACCAGGCTTCCTCTGTATAATTCTCATCGTACAGGAAGTAAGAATTAATTCCGATATCCGATTTAATAATTCCTGCGGATGCCTTAACTTTTAAAAAGTTAATGAAACCGATCCGCTCAATGAAGTTTTCCTCGCTTAGAATATAGGCTAAACCAACAGTAGGTGAAAAGCCTCCTCTGTTACCTTCGGGAAGCTTAATGGAATGAACATAGGCTGAACTAAAATCAACAAAAAATTTCTTTCTGAAATCATAGGATAATTGCAATCCGAAATGTGAATTCTTATCAGTTTGTATAATAGCTGTTTGCTTATGCGAGTTTACATAGCCTATTAAGGTTGCATTAATCGCATGATTTTCCTTAAATGATTTTTGATAATTCAATAATCCGTAAAAGCCTAACCGGCTCACAAAGCCCTCAGTTGATACTCTTTCCGTTAAGTCTTTGCGGTCAATATCACCATAAGAATTAAGACCTACAATGGAATCACCCATCCAATCGGGTTGGTAACGTTGATATTTATTTTCTATGGATAAATCATTCGCATCATAGAAATCAAAACTCAAGTATGTTCTGGCTGATAATCCCTCAGCAATCATATCCAAATCGAAATCGATGGAATTATTGAACTGAGTTGATCGAAAATTCGATTTAAGATACCCACCTGCTAATGTATTGGCAATAAGTGTATCACCCGGATAGGCCTGAGAAGTTCCCAGGAGCATACCATCGTATAAGTTTGCAGCTTCAAGCTGGCTTTCCAGTGTTCCGTTTGCAGAAGTATCAACTATCATAGAAGGCGGCAGAAGAGGTGCATGAGTATTAGGCTTAATTGTGGTTCCGGCTGCAAACCAATCGATTAACGACGATTTATTGTTACTGACAATAGCAACTGCGTCGACACTGCTTCTGATCCAGTCATTTATTTTGAAATCGATATTACCCCGAACATTGAAACGGTTTGAACCTACATTGACATCGGGATTTAACTTTACAAGAGACTGACCGAAGTTCCAACCCATATTTACATAGTACTGCGATCTCTCATTACCACCGGTAAATTCGCTTACAACATCAGCCCTTGACGCATAGGAACGCAAATACTCATCTGAAAAATAATCTACATTGGGGTAGCGATACGGATTGTTACCTGACCGATATTCTTCGATCAGATCCGAATCGAATGAGGGCTCTAAACCATCATTAACGCGGGCTTCATTATAGAGTTCCATATATTCAGCAGATCCCAGGTATTTTGGCAATGCAAGGGGTTCCCGGATACCATAACGTACATTTACGTTGGCCATTTTCTTATTAATCTGCCCACGTTTGGTATTGATAACGATAACACCATTTGCTGCCTGATTTCCATACAATGCAACCGCATTAGCATCTTTGAGTACAGTAATCTGGTCAATCTCATCCATATTCAATATGTCAGGATAACGCCCAATAACACCGTCAATTACAAACAGCGCATTGCCCAGCCCCCTGATATTATCAGATCCTTGTACGCCAAGGAGCAATCCCTGAATATAGTCTCTGACATATTGAGTATGATCATAGGTCAGATGATTTTTGGGTGTAATTGTAGAAACTGCTCCCGTCATTTCACGTTTATATTTCGTACTGATCCCCATCTTAATGAGATCATCTTCAGAAGCAAGTAGCTCTGATTTATTCAATGTTACCTGCCCAGTTAATTCGGACACAGGTAACAGTTTTGTATCATAGTTTTCTTTTTCGAATAATAAGGACAACTCATCTTCGGTATCAATTTCAAAGTATCCTGTAGAATCGGAAATGACCATTTTTCCTTTGGGATTATAGACAGTTACTCCTGTTAAGGGATTACCTTGTTCATCAACCAGGGTTCCGGATACAGTAGTTGCTTCAGTTTGTGCACTAACTGACGTGGTAAAACTAAATAAAGCGACACCTGCAAGAACCAGTAGTTGAAGTTTATATATTATCTTGTTCTTCATTTTATTTTTTGTGTTAATTTAAAAGTGATCGAGATAAAACTACCAACCCGGATTTTGAGGAAATCCTTCATAAATTTGAGTTTGCGAAGTCTCAAATGGAAGCCAAAAGTGTTTCGGGTATTCACACACCCGATCAACAAGGACTACCTCGGTAAAATAAGAATGATCTTCAGGAAAATCCAAACCTGTTTTTATTCTGTATTTATCCAAATGTGCCACAGACCAGCGACGTATGTCAACCCAACGGTGACCTTCATACGATAATTCTACGGCTCGTTCTCTTCTGACTTCATCCATAAATTTATTTGGATCGTCAACAATCGATGGATGTACATCAGGTACACCTGCGCGGTTGCGCAAAATATTCAACGCCTGCTCGGCGGTAAGATTATATGAAGCCGGTGTGGTTCTGGCGCTTTGTTGACCGGCATGCAAGGCTTCGGCATACATCAGGTATATATCAGTAAGTCGCATTCTTATGCGCCATGGCATGGATGACGAAAACGGTGCTGAATACCAGACCCCCGCCCAGGTAGGATAAAACTTTTCGAAAAAATAACCTGTTTGAGAACCTCTATGATCCATTCCGGTATGATCATGAGCACCACCGACATAAAGTTTAGCAGTAAAGTTGTCATCCGCATCCGTAAGCGTACGGTCTGCCAGGGTATCTCCATCAAGAATAAGCCATTCATAGAATCGCGGATCGCGGTTGGCAAACGGACTTGCAGGATCATAGGTGGGTGTTCCGTAATTTCCGCTTAAATCATCTTCAATAGATAATCCATTGGCCATTCCAAAATTATTGTAAATGTAGTTGTGTGTTGGACTAAGTATAGCGTCAGTTCCCTTATTGCCGGTAATGGAGTTAGGCATACACATAAGTGCAAACCTGTACCTCTGTGCCCAGTCATGACCAGCAGTTCCATTAAAAATAAATTCCGTGCTTCCCGGCCATTCCATGGGTGTGGGAACATCCCAGAATGCTTCATCCATTCTGTCCCAGGGCAATAGATCGTATACCCCTGCATCGTCAAGTTTTAATACTTCTGCAAATGCATCAACAGCCATATTGGCCAGCTCCCTGTCATAATCATACGTATTCTCTGTACCCTTCATTAACGGGCTTGCTGCAAGCAGCAGGTTTTTTCCTGCATAGCCATAGGCAGCTCCTTTTGTTACCCTTCCTTTATTTTCTCCCAGGGTATATTGCCCATAGGGTTCATCATCCCAATCTACAGGTAAAAGCTCTGCTGCCCGCATAAAGTCTTCATAAGCCTTTAATGCACTTTCCTTGTAAGTATCAGGACGAGGCAATGCAAAATCGTCGGTTATATCCATATCAATATATGGAAAACGACCCCAGAATTTCATTATCTCCATGTGGAAAAATGCCCTGAAAAAATAGGCCTGCCCGAGAATAACATCTCTTTCGGCCTGTGTAGCATCAACCATTCTATCAATATTCTCAATGGTCAGGTTAGCCTTCCGAATACCTTTAACTCCCCCCTCGTAAATTCCAAGCCTTTCGAAAGGACCCTGTGCACTAGAACTATTAGTTGCCTCATCATGGGTGACAAAATAGTTAAAACCTCCAGGAGTAATTAAACCGAAAAAATCACCTCTATCGATATTGTCACTACCTAACCAGTTTTCATTACATTTCGAATCGTCGCCCAATAAATAGTCAGTCTCCCAGTGTCCTCCCTCTCCGTAGTCAACCACATAGGCATATAATTCTTCCACAAAGCCCTGTGCATGAACAAAGTCTTTAAAAACTTCATCAACATCCAGAACAGATTCAGGTGCTTTATCCAGGTACTTTTCACAACCGGCAAAGGATAACAGCACCAATATGAACAGTAAATTATATTTTAGACTTTTCATTTTAATTATTTTAGAAATTCAGGTTTAGACCAAAATTGAACCTTTTCATGGTTGGATAATCGCCCCGATAATCCGTACCACTGTTATTAAGGCTATTAAATTCCCTGTCATCAGGCATATCAGTCCACAGGTACAGGTTGTTTCCATTTACGAAAATCCTCAGGCCGTCAATTCTAATTCGTTCGCATATCTTTTTTGGAAAATCATATGATATTTCGACGGTTTTTAAACGTACCACAGATGCATCGTACCAGTTCTTATCCGGATCAGAGACTGCCTGGGTATTTGACCATGGATCCAGGGTTTTTGCAGCATCCGGATTTTCCTTCGACCAATAACCCAGACGGTGCTCGTAGAATAAATAATCTTGCCTGGTAAAGGATGAAGTACCATAATAACGGTTTGCGTTTTGTGTACCATAGAACATAAACATAAAATTTATACCTTTATAACCCATACCGGCTGTGAAGTTCCATGTTTTTTGCGGGCGCGCCGGGTAACCAAAAGGTGCATTGTCGTAAGCAGCGTCATAAAGACCATCGATATTAAAATCGACCAGATCGTAATAACCAATACGACGATTCGCCTGACCCGAACCAAGCGGTGTGGCCATATAAATATCATCCCAGCTTTGTATGATATCACCGGGAATAGCATTTGTAGGCTGGTCTATAGGGTATCCCGCTTTTTTTTGATAATCAGGCGTAAATCCCGGATCTTCTGCAAAAATAACCTTATCTTTAGCATCGGTTATACTATAGTCAGCGTTCACCGTAAGGCCATTGTTGAAACGATAATTAAAGCCTAAAACCAGTTCATAACCTTTAACTTCTACCTTTCCTGCGTTAAAATCGGGGGGGTCAATTCCATAGAATTCGGGTACACTTCTGTCTCTACCATAGATCATTATCTTATCCCGGTTTTCCGTAAAGTAATCGAATTCCACCGAAAACATATTTCTCAACATGGCAAATTCAACAGCGATATTCGATTTACGGGATGTTTCCCATTGCAGATCAGAATTTCCAACCGTTGATTGTTCATACCACTCATACGGAGACAGGGCATTAAATGTACTGGGTACCAAATAAGCAGCTCCTCCATGGCTCCATGAGGATATATATTTAAATCTTCTGGGTGATTTATCCTCATTTACGAATTTATCATTTCCGACCAATCCATACGAACCTCTTATTTTAAGTTTGTCTAACCATGTCATATTGCTCATAAAGGCTTCATTGGATATCATCCAGCCCAGGGCTGCCGAAGGGAATAAGTCAAAGCGATAGCCGGGGCCGAATTTCTCAGAACCGTTATAAGCACCATTTACATCTAAAAAATACCGTCTATCATAGTCGTACGTAAATCGTCCTACCCAGTCTTCCCTAAAACTTGGAAATCCGCCATATACACCATCAGCATCATCTTGTGGATTATCATCTTCTGCATACTTTTCCCGTTTCATAAGAAAAAGGGCAGTAAAATTGTGTTTTTCAGCAAATACACGGTTGTAAAGTAACGAGAACTCATAATTTAATCTGCTAGTTCTCTCTCCGTCTTGAACTTCCGTGGGATCCAATGTCCAGGGTTGTATGAAAAAGTCAAAATCGTTATTTCCCGGAGGTGTTACAATTGTTTCATTTCCGTCTTTGTCATAAACACGGTAGAATACATTATTAATCTGATTAATTGACGGATCATTTAAACGCTGCCGGCTTTGCATATAGTTATCGAACGAAATTTTTCCCTTGAAACTTAAACCTTTTGTTATAAAGTCAAGACCCTGTTTCAGCTCGAAATCACTGTTAATCTGAAACTTACTATATGTATTATAGCCTGTACTGGAAAGAATTACAACGGGATTCTGTGTGCCCCAGTCGTGCGAAACAAACCTGCCATAATAGCCATCGGGATAGATGGGTGTATAAATAGAAGGTGCAAAACTGTAAATAGAAAACAGGGGTACCATCATATCGTCAAGCGGCTTTTCCTGAACACCATAGTAACCCGACAGGTTAACCGAAAATTGAGTGCTTTTAGTAATATCAAAGTCCAGATTAGATCGGTAATTGAAACGATCATAGGAATATTCGCTGGCATAACCTTTGTTATTATCGTATGCCTTTCCATTGAATATATCGCTAACTGACTGATAAGACAAACTACCAAAGTATTTCGCAAAATCGGAACCTCCGCGAATCGATAGATTAACCCTATGGTCCATGGCATAATCTTTCAGAATCACTTCTTCCCAATCAACATTCGGGTAAATATAACTTTCTTCAGTTGTAGCCGGATTCCGGTATTTTTCTGCAATCTCCATCGGGAGATAATCATCCCAGGAAGTTCGCGTTTTCATAACTTCCCGCATGATGGCTTCATTCCCGATTAAAGCGGCATCATAGGAATCAAGCTTTTTAGGCAGTTTAGAGTACATTTTAACGGTGGAGTTGAACGAGAGACTTAGTTGTGCTTTTCCTGGCTGTCCCCTTTTCGTTGTTAAAAGAATTACACCGTCGGCACCTTTTACCCCAAATACAGCCGTTGCTGAAGCATCTTTAAGTACCGAAATCCTATCGATTTCATTAAGATCGATATCATTCATGCTCCTTTCAACTCCATCAACCAGTATCAAAGGCTGACCTTCTCCATTCCAGGAACTCTGACCACGGATGTAGATCTTAAGATCGGATTCGCCGGGTTGATTGTTACCTATAATGGTTGTAACCCCGGGTAAACGTCCCTGCAGCGCTTCACCCGCATTGGTAACACCCCCTGCTTTCATCAGTGATTCTCCATCTGCCTGGGTTATGGCCCCTACAACACTTTCCTTATTCATCACCCCATAACCGATTATCACAATCTCTTCCAGCGCTTGCACATCTTCCGCTAAGACGATATCGATCACATTTCTGCCATCAAGAATAACTTCCTGAGCAGAAAATCCAACCGAAGAAAAGGTAAGGACTGCATCAGCAGATTGTACAACAATAGTGTATTCGCCGTTGAAGTTGGTAACGGTTCCATTCATGGTTCCTTTTTCAACGATGTTTACACCTGGCAAGGGAACTCCTTCAGAATCCGTAACAACTCCTTTTACGGAAATGGATTCCTGAGCCCAGGCTGAATTTGGTAAGAGCATACCAAATCCAACCATCAATACAAAAAGTATTGATTTCAGATAAAAAATTCGTGCTTTAAATAGCCTGTTTCTTTTCATAATAGTACGATAAATTGGGTTGATTTTCTCATTTTAGAAATTGTCTAAATTAAGGTTGATTATTCTTTTGTCTGTATATATTGTTCAATTGATTTAAATGCTTGGGTCGGATCTGTAAATGAATAAATCATTTCGGCAGATTTTAAACTAACTTCAAATAATTTATTATTTGCAAATATAGAATTATTTTGAAGTCTCACAAACCCATCGCTATTATCATTTTAATTAGTTAATCTTCAAATAAAAATATTTCTCGTTATTTTCTATATAACAAAATCGAAATAAGCTATAAGAAATGTTGCAAGATTTATTATTCAATTCTATCTTCTGTTACTTTTCTATCTCCAGGTTCCTGTCTGTCTGCGTTTGCAGGTTATGTGCTGGAGATCAAATAATGCCCATAAAAAAACGATATAAGGCTAATTAAGGGGTGATATACAACTAAATCCTGAAAAATGCCTTAAAATGGCTTAAAATGAGTCATTAAAATCGAGAATTTTCTTTAACATTAAATTGGTGCTGTTACAGGACTAAAGTCGGGAACGAAAAGTACAAACAGCCAAATATTCTACATTAAGATACCATTAAAAAGTGGGTGGGGATAAGCTGATTTTTATATCTTAAATAGGAGAGAAGGACTATCATTTTCGGTACATTCCGATATATTCTCCCATTATTGTTTATCGAATATATCTAAAAATTAATTTGTATTAATACTAAAATATTCTAATTTTGGAGTTGATAATTCCAAATTGTGGATCAAAATGGAAATAATCATTCCAAGATATTTTAAAGCACCAAATCAGAGTTATTTTATATTTGGCCCCCGGGGATCAGGTAAGTCTACTTTTCTGAAAGCAAAATATCCGGACGTATTATACATCGATTTACTCAGGCCTGATACACAGAGAATGTACCAGGCCAGACCTGAAACAATTATTGAACAGGTATCCGCAAATCTTGATAAAGAAATCATAATAGTGGATGAGATCCAGAAGGTTCCCGAAATGCTGAGTGCCATTCATAGTATAATTGAGAATAATCGTAATATCAGGTTCATACTAACCGGATCTAGTGCACGTAAACTTAAAAGATCCGATTCGGATCTAATGGCTGGCAGAGTATTGTTAAAGACTATGCATCCCTTCTTATTATCGGAATTAGGGAAAGAGTCTGATTTCAACAAAGCACTCCAATTTGGATTATTGCCAATCATTTACCTGTCAAGTGATCCCTCAAGCACGCTTGATACTTATGTATCACTCTACATACGCGAAGAAGTACAGTATGAAGGACTGGTGAGAAATATCGGGAATTTTTCTCGCTTTCTGGAATCAATTAGTTTCTCGCATGGTTCTGTGCTTAATGTCAGTAATGTAGCAAGGGAATGTGAAGTTGAACGTAAAGTGGTAGAGAACTACATCTCGATACTTGAAGATATTCTATTGGCAACACGTCTGCAAGTATTCACAAAACGTGCAAAGCGTGCCTTAGTTGCACACCCGAAATTCTACCTTTTTGATACAGGTGTTTTTAAAGCACTAAGACCAAAAGGCCCCCTAGATAGTCCACATGAAATTGACGGAGCAGGGCTTGAAGGATTGATATTTCAGCACCTGAAAGCCTGGAATGCTTATCAAAACAATAATTTTGAAATCTTTTTCTGGCGATCTCGCGGAGGAATTGAAGTTGACTTCATTCTTTATGGAGAACAGGGAATATATGCAATTGAGGTGAAAAATTCCAATAAGATTCGAAACCATGACCTGCGTTCTTTAACAGAATTTAGGTCGGATTATCCAGAAAGCCAGACAATTTTGCTCTATCGGGGAACAGAAAGATTATTAAAAAATAAAACTCTTTGTTTACCATGTGATGAATTCTTATTTAACCTGAATCCGGAAAATACTATTCAAAACATTTGCGGTCTGGCCTGATATAACCTGGGTGCGGCTGGAATGAATCAGGAGAGTTTGATAACCGGTCGCAGACATTTCAAAATAAAATCGAACCTTGAATAGAACCAAAAAAGCGGCTATTTGATATAGTGCCAATTATGAGACATATTGATTTTTATATACAGATGTGTCTTATAATGCTTATGCATTATAGCCTATCCCGACTTCAGTCGGGATTAATATAGCTTAGGTCTAAGAATTCCAAAAGTATCTACTTACTGATATCTTTTCTTTATAAACGCAATTTAAAGCGTGGAGGCAAAATTTTATAATTATTGGAGCCGTAAGAACGGAACACTCTTTTTGTGCAGTGAAGCGAAGCAAAATGGGTATGGAGTAAAAGAAATAATATTCAATTACATTGTATAATAATACTTGTAAGAAATAATGTTACATATTTTGATATTTTATACATAAATTCTCAGATAAAGAATACCCTCATATAATTTATCATATTATTAATAAGGCATTTAATTAATATTTATATTAATTATTTATGTTACATATTTTATATTTTAAATTTTTATTGTATATTTGTAACATTACTAACCAAAATTAAAATTATGAAAAAAATTGTAGGAGATAATTTAAAATCCTGGCGTAAAAAATTTGGATATACCCAGGATGCTCTTGCAGATTATCTTGGCATTAAAAGGGAAAATATAAGTTTTTATGAAACAGGAGAACGTGAAATTCCTGTTATTCATCTTGAAAAATTAGGTGATTTATTTGGTATTGAACCTGAAATGTTTTTTATAGAAAATAAAGAACTTACACAAACTGAACTTGCTTTTGCTTTTAGGAATACTGAACAATTATCAACAGATTCTCTAAGAAATGTTGCCATATTTAAAAAAATAGTTAAAAATTATATCATGATGAAAAGTAAACTAAAATGAATCCATCGTTATTAAAATATGAAGCTTCCAAATTAAGGAGACAATTTGGATTAAATAGTATCGAACCTATTCGTTTGAAAAGTCTTATATTAAAAGAAAAGATTTTAGCAGTTTTTAAAAAACTAGATGATGATTTCTCCGGAATGGCAATTAAATCAGGAGAGGAAAAATTCATGCTTATAAATTCTAATCATTCTATTGGGAGACAGCATTTTACAATTTGTCATGAATTGTATCATTTATATGTAGATAAAGAGTTTAGCACTCATAAATGTCAAGCTGCAGAATTCGATAAAAGTAACAAATCAGAATATCACGCTGATATTTTTGCTTCAAATTTCTTACTTCCTGAAGATGGTATAATAGAAATAATTCCATCCAAAGAGCAAAAAAAGAATAATATTAATCTTTCAACATTAATAAAAATCGAACAATACTATGCTTGTTCCAGGCAAGCTTTAGTTATTAGACTTATATATCTCGGAATTATTTCGGATAGTAATAGGGACATTTTATGTAATGAGGTTATTAAATCTGCAAGATTACATGGATATCCAGACATTTTATATAAACCTGGAAATGATGAACAAGTTTGGGGCACCTACGGTAGTATGGCTAAACAGTTATTTGATGAAGAAAAAATATCTGAAGGACATTTTGCATCATTAATGCAAGATATAGGCATAGATATTTCTGAAAAAATAGATAATAATGAAAATAAATCCTGAATTAAAGATCATATTGGATGCAGATGTTCTTATTCATTTTATAAATGGCGAACAAACGGGAATAATTAATAAAATTTTTAAAAATGAACTTGTTTTACTGGATAAAGTATTTGAAGAGGTTTTCAAAAGAAGCTCCAACCGTGTAAATATTGAAAATCTCATAAAATATGGATTTATTAAAGAAGAACGATTTGAAGATTGTAGCATAGAAATTAAAATAGAGTATTATAAATTAGTCGCAAGTGGCAGAGGTAAAGGAGAAAGTGCAGGAATGGCTTATTGCAGATATACTAGGGACGCTCTGGCCAGTAGTAATCTTAAAGATATAATTGATTATTGTAAGATGCATAATATTGTTTACATAACAACAATGGATTTTATTGCAGAAGCATTTAAAAATGACACGCTTAAAGAGAATGAGTGTGACGAATTTATAAAAACAGTTAAACAGAAAGGTGGGAAGCTAATTAAAGGCATTGACAGGATAAGAGACTATATCACAAGATAAATTATATTTAAAATAATTATTATGGCCCAAAAAAAGACAGTCACAGTAAAATCTCACAAAAGGTCAAAACCTTCACCGGTACGAAGAAAAAATCCGGATAAACCTAAACCGGGACCAAAAACTATATCCGTTAGAAGGCATAAAAGGACTTCACCTGATTAAGAAGTTAGGTATAAATTCCTAAATATGAAAGAGGTATTAAAAAATCTTTATATTGGAGAAGAAATTGATTGTTCTTTTTCTGATATAAATGATTTCGCAATAATACATGCATGCAAGCACCCATGTCATGCAAAAGCTGTTGGTTATAAAGGAAATCTGCCGCCTTCACATCCAAATTATTTAATATTAGAGAAGGGGAATCATCTTTTCTTAAATATGGTAGATATGGAAAGAGAACTGCTTCCAAAGTATACGAATCCTATTATGAAGGCTGCTATATCATTTATTGATAAATATATTCATGATAATAAGGTATTGATTCATTGTAATTTAGGTCAATCGCGTTCACCTTCAATATCACTTGTCTATCTTGCCATAAAAGGTTACATAGCTAATGATTCTTTTCAAGCAGCAAGAAAAGAATTTGAAAAGATGTACCCAAATTTCTATCCTGCCAATGGTATTTATGCTTATTTGAAAAAAAACTGGGCAGATTTGATGAAGATCATTTAATAATAGCTTCAACTAAATAAAAAATTCAGCCATAGGACTAAAACCCGATATCTGATTTTATGTTAATCCCGATAAATCGGGACCGTAAATTCTCTTATGTTTGCCCTATAATGCTTATGCATTATGTTAACATAGCTTAGGGCTATAAGTCTGAAATGCTTATTTACAGGAAAAATCCTCTTATAAGTACATTATAAAGCGCGCAGGCCAAAAAGTTTTGCATATGCCCGCAGGGTGTAAGGCAAAACTTTTCAAGGTTATATTAGTGGGATAGGGGCACTAAGAATTAATCTTCCTTAATCTTACCTCAGAGCTGAACACTCTTTTTGCGCAGAGAAACGAAGCGAAATGGGTCTGGAGCTAATTATACCGATATTTTATGCAATTAATTTATAATCAATATAGAATAACCATATTAAAACATTGACTTTTCGATTCGTATTTTGTAATTTAGTGTATTATTAAGAAACCTATACGCGCTTTTCCCGCCTTAACTATTATACTAATGATTTAAGTCAACTATGAATACGGATCATTGAAATGACCTTTAAAATTTATAAATAGCTGAAAACTTACATCATGAAAAACAGATACCTGATACAAAAATCATTTGTGTTGCTGCTTATCTTAGTGAGTGCAGGCTGGTCCGTAACTATCCTGTCTCAAAATGGCTGGGAACGCATGGAAGATATGAATATGGAAAGGATTTTTCACGGTTCCTGCGAATTTGAAAACAGAATATATGTCTTTGGTGGTACAGTACGAGTTGAGTATAATATATCTTCAGCTGAAGTATACCTTATTAGTAACAACGACTGGAGCGCCCTTGCACAAATGCCAAGAGCTATAGGGAGTCCTAATGTTTGCGAAATAGACAATATGATTTATCTTATTGGTGGTTTTTATGACCTAGACCTAAAAGTTAGTACTTATGTATCTGATTTGAATTATAAATACAATCCTGAAGTGGACAGTTATTCTGAAAAGAAAAAATGTCCCTCACCCACTGAGTCTTCCCCTTACTGTAAACTAAATAATAAATTCTATGTATTTGGAAATAGTAAAACTAAATTCTATCCCTTTGTACCACAAAAAAAGGTGTTTGCATATGATCCTGCTGTTGATAACTGGGACACATTGCCAGATATGAACTTTGAACACACAGATGGCGATGCAGTGAGCCTTAACAACAAAGCTTATTTAATAGGAGGAGCAATTTTTGATTACCCAAAATATTCTATTAAAGGTAAATCAGAAATGTTTGATTCTGAAAATAATTCGTGGACAGTATTAAAGGATATGCCTTTTCCGGTAGCTGGTCATGCTAGTGTGGCCCATGACAATAAAATTCTGGTTTTTGGGGGAGATAGCGTAGATTATGTTTGGGGATCCGTTGCTGGTTCAAGCACTGCTATTGGTTCAAATCTAATACAAGAATATGATCCTTCAACGGATACCTGGCGTGTAATGGAAGGAATGCCCTTTAATCGCTTTGGAAGTAAAGCCCATAAAGTTGGAGATTTTGTTTACATAATTGGAGGAGAAGATAAGCCGAACCACAGGATAAAGGAAGTCTGGCGTTTCGATCTCAATTACCTGGAACCACTTTCAACAAACGGACTATTACAAAGTACCAGTCCAACATTTACCCTGCATCAAAACTACCCCAATCCTTTCTCCGGCTTTACCCAAATCAGCTATGAATTAAAAGAACCCGGTACTGTAAAATTAGACATCATCAATTTCCTCAGTCAGGAAATCACCACCCTGGTTCATGAGGTGAAAAGGCCGGGAAGTTACAGCCTTAATTGGGATGCAGAAGGGGTAGCCCATGGAGTGTATTTTTGCAGGTTGAGAGTGGGAGATTCGGAGAAGGTGATAAAATTAATAGTCCTGCAATAGTATGGATTAAGTTGATGAGGATCCCATAATTCCATACACCCTGGCTCACTCCAGGTACTTCAGGCATTTCTTCCAAAGCCCCTAAAATTCCGCATTTGCCCCAATTATGTAAACTCTTGGTTGCGGATAAACCCCGCTATCTATACCCCATCCTCCTACCTCTGGATCGAGGCCTGAATAGCGGGTGAAGGTGAGCAGGTTCTGCGAGCCAATAAATATTCTGAACCGCTGGATACGAATCCTTTGGGTGAATTCGGGATTAATTGTATATCCCAGTTGTATGTTCTTCAACCGGAGATACGATCCATCTTCCACATAAAAATCAGATACACGGAGATTCCGGTTGTGAGAAAGATAAACAGTTCGGGGCAGATTGGTATTGGTAAATCCGGGATCTTCTACGGCACCTGTCTCGCTTATTTTGCGAGCCCTGTAACTTTTGACCACATCCTTTGCCCAGTTTGACTGGCCAAAGGTATTGTAAAGATATAACTTAGTTGCATTAAATATCTCGTTGCCATAAGTTCCGTTGATTAATATGGAAAAATCAAAATTATTCCAATCCATTTGACAGAACAACCCAAAAGTAAAGTCAGGAAGAGGATTGCCAAGCACCACCCGGTCGTTTTTGTCAATCACACCATCATTATTACTATCTACAAATTTATAGTCTCCTTCCCTGGCATTGAATTGAGAGTAGATCTTTGTTCCCGCTGAATTTAATGTATATGGTTGTTTAGTTGCGAATCCCCTTTCATCACAGTCACCGGCACGGAAGAGACCTTCAATTTTATAACCATAGAATGAACCTGCTACTTCACCAGGCAGGTTAATAGATATTGGTTCCATACCATCGCCAAGATTCCATGCAATACGTTCACTTTCGTTGACACCCAGTATCTTATTGCTTATATGACTGAAGTTCATATTTAAGTTCCATTTCAAAACACGGCCACTGTGCCTGTAACTTAATTTCAAGTCGAATCCTTTGTTCTGCATATGTGAGAGCGGATGATGGCAAATACCATACCGATACATATGGTTTAATCTCTGTATGATCTCCTTGGGTTTTTCAATTCCACATTTCTCCCCTTCATTCAATTCGGTGTAATAATAGTCGGCTGAGAAAAAGAGCTTATTGTGGAAAAATCCCAGGTCAATTCCAACATTATTCGATTGCTTGCTCTCCCAGTAAAAATGTTCATTGGTACGACGATATTCAGCCGAGTAAGAAAAGCGGCTTTCTGAATTGAAAGCATATACATATTCCAAATCCCGCATCATCCGTGCGAAAAAGGTATAATTTGCCCTCGGACTGTTGCCTGCTTTGCCCCATCCATACCTGAACTTACCATAGTTGAGGATTTTATTTCCGGGAAAAAAGTTTTCCCTGGTAAAAATCCATCCCAGGGAAAACGAAGGGAAATAATCAGAATATTTCTTAAAATTATGTAAGTGATCATAAAAACCAACCTCATCCCTTCTTAAAAGAGCATTAACATGCAGCTTGTCTTTATACGAATAGGCCAGTGATGCAGTATAACTCCGGTAAATAAAATCTGTGGATGAGTGCAGTTTTTCATACGATTCCTGTCCGGAACCAGTAGTGTCGGTAATGTAAGTCAGGGTATTGTCATAGCTTTTATACGTAAGCGGAATCCATTTGCACTTGTTCTGGCCATACTCAAAATCCAACTCCACATCCAATCTGTGATTTCTGGAAATAGAAGCAGTATATTGAAGTGAATGTTGCCAGTCAAAAGCCAGATCTAAAATATGATAGGTGTATTCCGAAATACCCTCTTCTCTATTATTAAATGTAGGAGGCGATGAGGTATAACTGATATTGTCCTGAAAGTAAACCTTCAATCCAAGCCTTGTTACATAATGAAGATTCGGTAAAAGCTTTAATTTGGCATTTAACCTGTTAAAGAGAGCATAGTTTTTTCTTGAGTTGTGCTCGATATGTATATTATATGGATTTGAAAAATATGGATTTGACCATGGATTATCTCTAGATATCCACGTATCAGTAGAATCATATTTCGATTTGTAGGGTGCCATAATCAATGTGCCCAGGATGGGATTGCTAAAATCGTTAAAAAAAAACCCTTCCTTCAAACCCTTGAAATGAAGATAAGAAAACGAAAGGTCTTGTCCGAACAGTATCCAGCGATTTAAACGATGGTTGGAATTGACCCTGCAAGAATACCGGTCGAGTTGCAGGTTTTTAATGATAGCTTCCTGCCTGTAATATCCGGAACTGATATAGAAATCCGACTTTTCGTTTCCCCCGCTTACTGAGAAATAGTATTCTTCAATACCGGACTGATGAAAGGTAACATCCTGCCAGTCGGTATCATAAATACTATCCAGAGTTCCGGCCAAATTGCTATTAGGTCTAATGAGTTTATAATAATCCATGTATTCATCTGTATTCATCAACTCCAGTTTTTTCCATAATTCTTGCCTGCCGGTATAAAAATCGAAGGAAATCCTGGTTTTTTTCGGATCTCCCGTTTTTGTTTTTAACAACACCACTCCATTACCTGCCCTGGCACCGTATTTGGCCAGACTCGCTCCATCTTTCAGTACTTCAACGGACTCAATATCGCGTGGAGAAATTGTATATAAGGATGTTTGCTGAATGGGGACACCATCGATGTAATACACCGGATCGGAGTTGATCAGTGAATTGATGCCCCTGATCTTTACCTGCAAGCTTGCTCCCGGCATGCCCGAATTCCTTACCACATGCACCCCGCTGGTATTTCCCTGAAGCACATTCTCAATGCTTCCCACCTGCATCGTTTCCAATTGTTCGGCGCTAATGCTACTTATCGCACTATTTATCCTTTCTTCCTTTGGCATCAGGTAATAGATAATTACAACCTCTTCCAGTTCCAGATTGTCAGGATTCAATTCGATGGTGAACTCTTTGGATTTGCCCGGTCGTAATGATTTTGTTTCATAACCAATGCAGGAGATCTGTATCGCATTCACATCTGTAGGAACATGGAACTCAAAAAAACCTTCCTTATTGGTTACCGTACCAATCAAAGGATCCGCCTCAGGGATATACACTGTCACGCCGGGTATAGGATCTTTCGTCTCCTTGTCGATGACTCTGCCCCTGATTGTAAAAGCATGGGTCAAGATAGGTTTTTGCATGATGATGAGTTTACTGCCGAACTGAATACAATAAATCCCGCCAAGAAAAAGCTCATCAAGGTATTGCCGGACAGTTTGCTCAGAATTCTGCAGGGTTACTAATTTATCATGGGGAATATCCTGCCTGTAACTGAAGCTAAAACCGCCTTTGTTACCCATCTCATCCAGAATATAACCAATGGTTCCCTGCTTGTGTTCTATTTTTACTTTCTTATCGAGCAGACTGGTTTGTGCAACAGCGAAGAAAACATTAGTCCATAATATCAGTATAAGCGCGATAAAGGTTTTCATTCATGGTCTTTTTGAATATATATAGTATCGCCTTTGATATAATATTGAATATTAAACAGGATGGACAATTCGTCCAGGATCTCATCCAGGTCAAGTCCGTTGAACTTAGAGGTGAGTCTGTCTTTCAGGATATCCGGATCATCTATTATAAATCTTTTATGAAAGGCCTCTTCCAATTCATTGAAAACAGCTACAAGTGACTGATTCTTAAAAGTTAACTTATCTTGATTCCAGAAAAATGTGGAATCTTCATCCAACCTATCCTGTTTAAATTTTGCTGTGTTCATGTTAAAGGTCCCTTTTTGTCCTGCCGAAAGTTGTATCAAATTATCGACATTACTGTTCTCGTAAAAAGCCACCTTCCCGGCAAATACATTCACAACGGTATTTCCGTTCTCTTTTTCTTTTATATTGAAGGAGGTTCCTAAGATCTGCACGGTAAGCCTGTCCAGGTATACATAAAAAGGAGAGTTTTCTTTTTGGGCGATATTGAAGTAAGCCTCTCCGGTTAATTCTACCTCCCTACATTTCCGGTGAAGCTCCTGGGGATAAGTGAAGACCGACCCCCTGTTGAGTAATACAACGCTTCCGTCCGACAGCTTAATTTCGGTGTACTGGTCGATAGAACTTACCTGTTGAATTGAATAATCCGGTTTGGATTTCAGCAAATAAATTATGGCAGTGATAGCTACCAGGAATATAATTACTGCAGCAATACGAAGTAAGGTAAGTCTGTTATTACGTGTAAATGAATAGTCAACTCCCTCTATAGTTTTCCGGGCAATTGTTTCCTTGTACCGGGTCCAGTTTTTATCCACATCTACTGATTTTAACTGTTTCGAAAGGATTTTGGCTTTAGTAGCTTTATACAGCCGTTCGAGGTAGTCTTTGTTTTTTTCGTCTTTGGCAATCCACTCCTTTACCCTGCTCATTTCTTTCTCCCCAAGATGCTCCCCGTTAAGGTGTCGTAAGTATAATTCTTCAAGTCGTTTTGTTTTCATGCTCCTACCTTAATTTAATCATACTATTGGTTCTGTTATATTTACCTTTATCTTAAATATAACACTCAAATTGTAAATTATGCGTAAATAAAATTTCATAAAAACAAGAAAAAAATTAAAACATTCAAATATTTAAACAACTTCTTTCGTAATCGTTTTAGTGCAAGGTAAATATGCTTTTGCACAGTTCGTTTCGAAAGCTTCAAACTATCTGCTATCTCCTGGTTTTTTATCCCCTCCATCTTATTCATCTCAAAAACCTGCCGGCTTTTTGGGGGCAATTCCTCCAGTACCTGCAGGAACTTATCCTGGAATTCAATAAACGCTGACAATTGGAGCGGATCTTCCGGTACTTGACTCATTGATTCCTGGATGACGGGATTTATCTCCTTCCTCAATTTCTGATATTTGTTATGATTGATACAACGGTTATGAACCGCCTTATAAAGGTAGCTTTTGCTTAATGTTTTGGATTGAAAGGTTTCTTTCTTTTCGAAAAGATTGACAAACAACTCCTGTACAATATCCTCGGCAACAGCTTTATCTCTCACAAACTGCATGGCATAAACCGTGAGTGGCCGGAAATTTTGCCTGAATAAGGTTTCAATTGTCATACTGTTGAAAGGTTTAGTGGATAGAACTGCTTGCGAGAAAACGAATTACTTCATTAACACCACCAAATTACGAATATTTATTATGAAAGTCAAGGAATTTTAAAGAGTCAGAATGCAGGTTTGTTTTCTTAAAATCAGTGTACTATAAAAAACCTTTACTCACTTTTCCAACCTTAGCTGTTATACTAATGATTTAAATCAAATATGAATCCGGGTCACGGAAATGACCTTAAAAATTTATACATAACTAAAAACTTACATCATGAAAAACAGATACTTTCTTATCATATCTTAAACAAATAATACTGAATATTTAAGCCAGTATAAAACATACCTAAATAAAAAAGGAGGTTATTATGAAAAGTATTAAATACTCTATTTTATTGCTCGGTACAGTATTAATGTTCTTGAGCAATGGTTACACCCAGTCGGAATGGTATCCTCAGACAAGCTGTACTACGACTGATCTCTTTGGAGTCTGGTTTATTGACGATAGCACGGGATTTGTGGTGGGAGGCTATCCAGACGACTGTATTCTGCGAACAACAGACGCGGGTGATACTTGGAGTCCACAGACATATCCTGAAGTAGGAGGGGATGGTTATCTCGAAGAAGTTTGTTTCTCTGATGACATGAATGGGTGGATCGTGGGACAATGTAACACAATCCTGCATACAACGGATGGAGGAGCCACATGGATCGCACAGTCAACTGAAAATATCACATTAAGTTCCATTTTCTGTCTCGATTCCAATACATTATGGATCGCAGGTAATGAATATTATGATACTACGAAGGCAATTATCTATTACACAACCAACGGTGGTGATACCTGGATTAAACAACAAACTGGATTAGCTACTGGTTTCTGGGATGTATTTTTTAGTAATGCTGATACGGGAACGGCGGTCGCTGGTGGGTGTGTTGGTTGTGTCCCTATGGATACTACTGGCAGTTTCATCATGCGTACAACCAATGGCGGTGAAACATGGACCGTCCAGGAACACTATGAAGATTTGACTGGTCTCTATGGGGTTTTCTTTACCAATGATAGTACAGGTATTGTCGTGGGCACTGGTGGCACCATCCTGCGCACAACCAATGGTGGTGAAACATGGATCGAACAGACAAACGAAACATGGCCGGAACTCTGGAATGTCTTCTTCATTAATGCAGATACAGGATTCGTGGTTGGTGGTAATTGGTCAGCTCATAACGAGGGAATAATACTGCGCACGACAGATGGCGGAACAACATGGACTGAACAGACCATTCCCACAGAGATGCCTCTTAATAAAGTTTTCTTCATCAATGATAGCACGGGAACAGCCGTTGGTAACAATGGTACTATCCTACGCACAACGAACGGGGGCGAAACATGGACAGAGTATATCTGGCCTGTTAGTAATATAGAAGAAATTAGAGAACCAATAACCAGGATTTATCCAAATCCCACTAATAATGTATTAAATATTGAAATTAGCAATGCAGGCTATCAAGGATTAGAAATCGAGATATTAACTATTACGGGCAAACTTATTTATCAGAAAGAATACAGGAACATTAATGCACATTTTGTTGAACAGCTTGATTTATCAGGCTATACAAAAGGGATATACCTGGTAAAGGTTAGGCAGTCTAATTCTGTTTATGTTGGGAAGATTGTTGTGAGGTAGAAAGTTAATAATGTGTAACTCTACTAAAAAGGAGGTTATTATGAAAAGTATTAAATACTCTGTTTTATTGATAGGCACAGTATTGATGTGCCTGAGCAATGGTTACACCCAATGGATCTCCCAGATAAGCGGGACTACGGCTGATCTCTGGGGTGTCTCCTTTATCAATGTTGATACAGGGATTGTAGTAGGATCTGGAGGCACCATCCTGCGAACAACCGATGGTAGTGAAACATGGACAAGCCAAACAAGTGGTACAACAACTTATCTCTGGGATGTCTCCTTTACTCATGATGGCACAGGAATAGCCGTTGGAGACAGCGGTACTATCTTACACTCAACGGATGGAGGTAATACATGGACCAGCCAGACAAGTGGGACACTAAATCATCTATATGCCGTCTTCTGCATTGATACCAATACAGCAACTATCGTGGGAGATTCTGGCACAATTTTACGTACATCCAATGGAGGCGAAATATGGACTAAACAGACAAGCGGGACGTTGGAGGTGCTCTATAAAGTTTCATTTACTGACTCCAACACAGGGACTGTAGTGGGATTCCATGGCACCATTCTGCGTACAACAGATGGAGGTTCTACATGGAACAGCCAGACAAGCGGAACAGGAGTAACACTCTGTGGAGTTTCCTTCATTAATGCCGACATAGGGACTGTCGTGGGACATGGTGGAACTATCCTGCACACAACCAATGGAGGTGAAATATGGACCAAACAGACAAGCGGGACATCGATGGCATTCTGGGATGTCTTCTTAACTGATGCTAATACGGGGATTACGGTTGGTGGTAGTTATCCTGGTCATAATGGAATAATAATCCATACAGAGGATGGCGGCACAACGTGGACAGAGCAGAAGATTCCCACAGTGAATGGTCTCTACAAAGTATTCTTCATCAATAGCGACACAGGAACGGCTGTTGGATACAATGGTACTATCTTGCACACAAAAACTGGTAGCATAACCTGGATAGAGGAGAAACAACTAGATGGGATGACCCGGCATTCATCGATCAGCCATAGCTATCCCAATCCGTTCAATCTTGAGACCAGCATCAAATTCCGAATTCCAGGCAGCAACCATGTAACGTTGAAAATATATACGGCGCAAGGAAAGGAAGTCGGAGCCCTTATTAATGAGGAAATGGTTCCGGGTAACTACGAGGTAACATGGGATGCAAGGAGTTTTCCAGGTGGTATTTATATTTATAGGCTGGAAGTTGGTTCATATGTTGAAAGCAGAAAACTTGTGTTGATTAAATAGAAAGGTGAAAATGAATAATTAAAAGAGCCCGGTTCTGCAAGCCGGGCTTTACTATTTAAATATGCAGATGGTGCAAATTCCAAACAAATTGACCATCTTCATTGGAGCAAAGTGACCGCCTCAATTTTCTCACTAAAAAAGAGCTTTTTCATATTATCATTTGTTAAACAAATTTAAAAATTTTCCTTTTGTTGAAATTGATTTTTCAATTCTCCCATATTCTTATTAACTTAATGCTATTTAAAATAATGCTTATTATAAGAAACGTATTTAATAAGGTGTCTTATAATGCTTATGCATTATGTTAATATTGCTTTGGAAAAAATTATTGTTAAGCCCTTCCGGGCTTAATCAATAATTTTCAAGGTTATATTAGTGGGAGAGGGGCACTACAACTAAATCTTCCTTAAACATACCTCAGAGCGAAACACTCTTTTTGTGAAGTGAAACGAAGCAAAATGTGTGTGGAGTTAAAAAAAGTTGGATTTTACTCCACCTTGCAATTTATTGTATTTGATTTATTTTCAAGGCGGGATTCGAACCCGCGACCAATAGATTAGTAATCTACCGCTCTATCCAGCTGAGCTACTTGGCCAATACAAAAATAATAAAAATATTTGTACATCCTAAAAATTATGCATAAATTTGTTTTGTAATTTAAATAATTATATTTATATTTGCATCCTAAAAATTATGCAATGAATTATATTAATAAAAAATTAAAAGAAATTATAGTTAAAGAGGGAATATTTGGAGGATATTCATTCAGGGGAAGAATTGAAAATGAGAAAGATGGAAATATATTTGTTATTCAAATGAAAGATTTGTCTAATAATTATTCAAGAATTGAAAATACAATGGTACAAATCAAAGGTGATAAAATAAAAGACAAATATCATTTACAAAAAGAAGATATTCTATTCACCGCAAAGGGAGCAAATAATTATGCTTTAATTTATGATTTAGATTTGCCTATAGCTATAGCAGCTTCAGCATTCTTTGTGATAAGAATAAATAGAGAAATAGCTAATCCATATTTTGTTGCGTGGTATATTAATCAACGAAAAGTACAGCAATATTTAAAAGAGAATATGGCTGGAACATATATACCAAATATTAATATTAACACAGTAAAAGAAATGAAAATCAGAATTCCTTCATTAGAGAAACAAAATAGAATAGTAAAACTTGATATACTAATGCAAAGAGAACAAGACATTATGGAATCTGTAAAGGAAAAAAGAAGAATGCTTTTAGAAACAGTTTTATGTAACCAATTAAATTATATATAAAATGGAAGATATTGAAATTAATAAAAACAATTTGGATGCTTTACCTCAGAAAAAAGTAGTATATGCTATATATGCTAAGGATACAAATGATGGAAAACCTATAAATTGCCGTTATGTAGGAGAAACAGACAATCTCAAAGAGAGAACAAATAAACATTTTAGCGACAGTGAAGAAAATGAATGTCTTAAACAATTTATGCGATCAAATTTAACAAAAATATTAGTCTTTGAGCTCTTGCCAAATTCAGATAAAGATGAAAGACTAAAGAAAGAAGCAGAATGGATAAATAAGCTTAAACTTAAATGTAATAAGTAATATGGAAAACAATCAAAGACCAACTCAAGAACAGATAAATAGCACCTTGTGGGCAGCATGTGATACTTTCAGAGGTGCTTTCGATTCTTCAGAATACAAGAATTACATTTTGGTATTTATGTTTCTTAAATATTTAGGTGATACATGGAAAGATAAATACACTGTATATGAACAGCAGTACGATAAAGATAAGGAATTGATACAACGAAAAATGAGTCGTGAACGGTTTGTGTTACCAGATAATTGCACATTTGATTACATATATGAGCATCGTAATGATACGGATATAGGTGAGAAAATAGATAAGGTATTAGCTAAAATTGAGGATCAAAACCTTGAAAAACTCGAAGGTGTATTTCGAAATATAAGTTTCAATTCTGAAAAACTTGGACAAACTAAAGATCGGAATCGTAGACTAAAAAACCTGATAAATGATTTTGCAAATCCTATACTTGATTTTAGGCCATCTGTTTTAGGTCGTAAGGAAGATTTAATTGGAAATGCATATATGTATCTTATAGAGCGTTTTGCCTCAGGTGCTGGTAAAAAGGGTGGTGAATTTTATACTCCTCATGAGGTTTCTGAATTATTGGCAAAACTTATTTCACCTAAAAAAGGAGATCGAATTTGTGACCCGACTTGCGGTTCAGGTTCTTTATTAATAACGGTTGCCGAAGAAGTGAAAAACGAAGATGGTTCTTCATCAAATGATTATTCCTTATTCGGCCAGGAAAGTAATGGTGACACATGGGCTTTATGCAAACTAAATATGTTTTTACATGGCAGAGATGCTGCCGATATTCAATGGGGTGATACTATAAACAATCCAAAATTAATAGAAGGTGAGGGATTGATGAAATTTGATATTGTAGTTGCCAATCCTCCATTTAGCTTGGATAAGTGGGGTTATGAAAATGCAGAAGCTGATCGTTTTAAACGTTTCTTACGCGGTATACCACCTAAAAGTAAAGGCGATTATGCTTTTATTTTGCACATGATTGATACCTCTTTGCCAACTGGTAAAGTTGGAATTATTGTTCCTCACGGAGTTCTTTTTCGTGGTAGTGCTGAAGGTAAAATTAGACTTAAACTAATTGAAGAAAATATATTAGAAGCTGTAATTGGATTGCCTGGCAATTTATTCTTTGGCACTGGAATACCTGCTGCTATATTGATATTTAATAAAGCAAAAGGCAAAAACACAGATGTTTTATTTATTGATGCAAGCAAAGAATACCAGGAAGGGAAAAAACAAAACAAACTTCGACCTCAGGATATTGAAGACATTGAAGCAGCATACAAAGCATTTAAGAATAAAGAAAAATATGCCAGACGTGCAACAATGGAAGAAATAAAGGAAAATGACTATAATCTGAATATTCCACTTTATGTGGACACATTTGAAGAAGAAGAACCGGTCGATATTGAAGTTGTCCAAAAGGAAATTAACCAACTTGAAAATGAACTTTTTACTGTTCGTTCTGAAATGGACAAATATCTAAAAGAATTAGGATATAAAATCTAAAAAATATTACTATGTTATTAACAGAAAAACAACAATTTAACGAAATCCTGACGCAACTTTCGGATGCATTGGATATTACAGAAAGACAGTATGAGATTGCTGAAAAAAGATATAAATCCCTTGGTGAGTATCTTCAGGAAGAAGACACCTTGCTAGCCCCATACTATCCCGAGGTCTATCCTCAGGGTTCTTTCAGGTTGGGAACTGTAATAAGACCATTGAAGCGTGAGGAAGAATTTGACCTGGACCTTGTTTGTAATTTAAAGGCATACCCTGCTGGTGTTACACAATACAACCTAAAACAGATGATCGGCAAAAGGCTAAAAGGAAAAGCTTACTATGAACAAATACTGCGACCGGAAGGAAACCGTTGCTGGACGCTTAAATATACGGAAGAACCGGGTTTCCATATGGATGTCCTCCCAGCTATTCCTGATCAGTATACCTATGTGCTTGAGCGAGTTGTGGAAAAAGATGTTTTACAATATGCAATCAGAATTACCGACAAAAGACATAAATATTTTCATTCTTCGGATACAAGTAATTGGTTAAAAAGTAATCCTGTTGGATATGCTGAATGGTTCAAATATCGAATGATTACACGATTTAGGGAAACAAGGACTCTTTTAGCCGAAAGTCTTAAGATGAGTGTGGAAGAAATTCCTGACTGGCGTGTTAAAACACCTTTACAACGTGCGGTACAAATCATGAAGCGACACCGTGATATTATGTTTGGTGATGATGATGATAAACCCATATCAATTATCATTTCTACGCTTGCAGCCAAAGTTTATAACCAAGAAGATAACATTTATGATGCATTAGTAAATCTACTAAATAAAATACCTGACCAGATCGAAGACAGGATAAACAATGGTAGGAGGGAAGCCTGGGTTCCAAATCCTGTTAATCCGTATGAAAATTTTGCAGACAAATGGGTTGATCATCCGCAAAGGGAAAGAAATTTTCATAAATGGCTTGAAAAAGCCAAAAAGGATATTGAACTGGCTATTCGTCAGCAAGGTTTACATAAAATTAAAGAGACCATGGAAGAGCCTTTTGGAAAACGAGCAATCACAGAAGCCTTTGACAAAATTGGACTAAATTTAAAATACCAAAGGGAATCAGGAAACCTTAAAATGGCAGCAGGAACTGGTATATTAGGTAAAACAGGAAGGACCGAAGTAAAAAACCATAATTTTTTTGGTGCTAATGAATAGAATTTCATTGATAAAACAAGAGGGAGCGTTATTGTCTTATTTCCCTGAGTCTGAAGTGAAACGGTCAGGAGAAAAAAGACTTATATGGACATCTACATTACATCCATCTCCTCTTAGTATGACTTACAAAGTAAAATTGGTATATGCTTGGGGCGATGGCATTAGCTTTTATGTAACTGAACCTAAATTAGATTTACCTGAAGGGAAAACTAAACTCAAACATGTATATTCTACATCAAAACAGAGATTGTGCCTTTATTTCCCTAACGGGAGAGAATGGAATCCAGGTAAATTTTATGTTAAAACAATAATTCCATGGGCTTCCGAATGGTTATATCACTATGAAATTTGGCATGCAACCGGTACATGGCGTGGTGGGGGAATCCATTTAGCTGGAGAA
>Ga0315544_1000127_pt1 | contig 75340 bp, 54 predicted proteins | sample SalMarSW160130MG_2_FD_202543 | JGI IMG/M metagenome (GOLD analysis project Ga0315544, IMG submission 202543) | Salt marsh sediment microbial communities from the Plum Island Ecosystem LTER, Massachusetts, United States - Salt Marsh Sediment SW1601-130 ...
CTGCTTGTTAAAGACAGGATGATTTTACTGGGTTCAATACTTGGTCAGATTGTTGGGGTGGGAGTTATAGCATTAATAGTGGTATTTCAGCCTGAGTTACGCAGATTCCTGGTTATAATTGGCTCACGTTATTTTTCCAAAACCAGGTTGTCAATAGGAAATATTTTCATTTTCCCCGGGGCGATGAGTCCTGAAATGTATATTAATGCTATTGTTAAGGCTTGTATAAATATGGCCAAAAAGAAAATAGGGGCTTTAATAGTATTAAAACGAAAAACCCCCCTGGACATTTATGAACAGACAGGAGAAATTATAAATGCAGATACATCGAGCAGTTTGTTAGAAAGCATTTTCAGCAAGGAAAGCCCATTGCATGACGGGGCCGTTACCATAGTTAATAATAAAATTCATGCTGCGCGCTGCATTTTGCCTGTATCCGATAATTTCAACCTGCCTCCGAGTTATGGTATGAGACATAGAGCGGGAATAGGAATGACAGAGGAAACCGATGCCCTGGTAATAATAGTTTCTGAGGAAACAGGAGATATATTATTGGCAGAATCAGGGAGAATAAAAAGAGTTGACTCTAAAATATTATTCAGAATACTTGAAAAGGAGTTTATATACAAATAAATATTTAAACCAGGCTTCTTCAATATATGTCAATAAGGGATTTTTTAAATTATATACTGATAGAATCGGCAAAGTTATCAATAACTGTATCTGATATTTTAATCCTTATTTTAATATTAGTTGTTGCAAAGACAGTTATTGAACTGTTAAAAAGGATATTTAAGAGACAGGTCACCAGAAAAAATCTGGATATTGGAAAGAGTCATGCTGTTCTGCAATTGCTAAAATATATTTTGTGGATTGTTGTGATAATACTCTGCCTGGATACACTTGGTATTAATCTCACTATTCTGCTGGCTGGCTCCGCGGCATTACTGGTTGGTCTGGGCCTTGGGCTTCAGCATGTGTTTCAGGATTTTATCTCAGGTATTATTCTGCTTTTTGAGGGTACAATAAAAGTTGGCGATATTGTTGAGATACAGGATCAAACAGTAGGGAGGGTTAAGGAGATAGGCTTAAGGACTTCTAAAATTGAAACCAGAAATAACATTATAATGATAATCCCCAATGCTAAATTTATTTCTGATAGTGTAATTAACTGGAGCCATATTGAAAAAAAATCTAGGTTTTCAGTTTCTGTAGGAGTGGCTTATGGTTCTGATGCCGAGCTTGTAAGAAAAATACTGATTGAATGTGCACTTGAACATCAGGAAGTGTCAAAAAAGCCTCAGCCCTTTGTTAAATTTGAAGATTTTGGTGAATCCTCGCTGGATTTTGAACTCTATTTCTGGACCAGTAATACTTTTGGAGTTGAAATAATAAAGAGCGATTTAAGATTTATGATTAATAAAAAGTTCAAAGAAAATGGTGTTCAAATTCCTTTCCCGCAGCGGGATATACATATAAAGTAATAAAAAAGAAGTTCAATTATGTAAATTAAACCAGGCTCAATATGAAAATAACAATTATTGGCACAGGATATGTTGGCTTAGTTTCCGGAGCATGTTTTTCCGAAACCGGAATTATTGTGTCATGTGTAGATATTAGCAAAGAAAAAATTAAAAAATTAAAGCAGGGAATTATTCCTATTTATGAACCGGGCCTGGAGGTAATAGTAAAAAGAAACCTGGAAAAGGGAAGACTTACCTTTACTGCAGATCTGGAAGAGGGACTAAGGGAAAGCGAAGCAGTATTTATTGCAGTGGGTACACCCCCCGGTGAAGACGGCAGCGCTGACTTGAAACACGTATTATCTGTAGCCGGGAATATCGGGAAACTAATAAAAGAGTATGTAGTTATAGTAACAAAAAGTACTGTTCCTATTGGCACTTCAGAAAAAGTAAAAGAAGCAGTTAAAACTGAACTTGAAAAGAGAGGAGTGAAAATCCCTTTTGATATAGCTTCAAATCCGGAATTTTTAAAGGAAGGAGCTGCAGTTGATGATTTCCTTCGACCGGACAGAATCATTATTGGTATAGAATCAAACAGGGCAAAAAAAATTATGGAAAAGCTTTATAAACCATTTTTATTAAATGGTCATCCTATAATATATATGGATATTGCTTCTGCCGAGCTTACAAAATACGCCGCAAATTCTATGCTGGCCACCAGGATTAGTTTTATGAATGATATGGCCAATCTTTGCGAACTGGTTGGTGCAGATATTAACTCTGTCAGAAAAGGTATTGGAAGTGATCCCCGGATTGGAAATAAATTTATCTATCCCGGCATTGGCTATGGAGGTTCATGTTTTCCAAAAGATGTTAAAGCCATAATCAAAACTGCAGATAATTACGGATATTCACTTAAAGTTATTAAAGCTGTTGAGGAGGTCAATAATTATCAGAAAGAAGTAATTTTTATGAAAATTAAGCAGTATTTTAAGGGAAATATAAAAGATAGACAATTTGGCATCTGGGGATTATCATTTAAGCCTAATACAGATGATATACGTGAAGCGCCATCTCTGACATTAATCCGGAAATTACTATCCGAAGGAGCCAGGATAAAAGCCTATGATCCAGCTGCCATGACAGAAGTAAGAAAACAACTGGGTAATAAAATTGAATATTCAAAAGACCTTTATGAAGTAGCAATAGACGTTGATGCATTAATACTTGCCACTGAATGGCCGGAATTCAGGGTCCCCAATTACAAAGTCCTTGGAAAACTTATGAAACAAAAGATTATTTTTGACGGGAGAAATATTTATGAACCTGATGAGTTAAAAGAATTAGGATTTAAGTATTTCTGTATTGGACGAAAGATTAACAATTAGAAATAAAATATTTTGAATAATAACCAGTTAATATTTGTATTCTTACAATATTTTATGTTTTTTATTAATAAAAAAATATGAAAAAGATATTGGTAACAGGAGGTGCAGGATTTATTGGTTCGCACTTATGTGAAAGACTTCTAAAAGAAGGAAATGAAGTAATTTGCCTGGATAATTATTTTACCGGAAACAAGCAAAATATTATTCATCTTATTGATAATCATTATTTTGAATTAGTACGTCACGACATAACGACTCCATATTATATTGAGGTAGACGAGATTTATAACCTTGCCTGTCCTGCTTCACCAATACATTACCAGTATAATCCGATTAAAACAATAAAGACATCTGTTATGGGGGCTATAAATGTTTTGGGCCTGGCAAAGCGAATTAAAGCCAAGGTGTTGCAGGCTTCAACAAGTGAAGTTTACGGCGATCCCAGAATTCATCCCCAGACTGAGGGTTACTGGGGAAATGTCAATCCTATAGGTAAGCGTTCATGTTATGATGAAGGAAAAAGATGTGCAGAAACTTTGTTTATGGATTATCATAACCAGAATAATGTTAAAATAAAAATAGCAAGAATATTTAATACTTATGGTCCCCGTATGCATCCTTACGATGGGAGGGTGGTATCTAATTTTATCGTTCAGGCCATACAAGACAAAGATATAACCATTTTTGGCGATGGTTCACAAACAAGAAGTTTCCAGTATATTGATGACCTTATTGATGGATTAATACATCTGATGAATACAGATAATAATATTATTGGGCCGGTAAATCTGGGCAATCCAAAAGAATTCAAAATATCAGAATTGGCGGATTTGATATTGAGACTTACTAAATCGAAATCAAAAATTGTTTATCTGCCTCTTCCTGACGATGATCCTGCACAGAGACAACCTGACATAAGTTTGGCAAAAAAGCTGCTAAATAACTGGGAACCCCATATTCAAATTGAACAGGGACTTATTAATACTATTTCATACTTTAAAAAAATTATAAAATAATGAAGGGTATAATACTTGCAGGGGGTGAAGGAACCAGACTTTATCCCATAACAAGGAGCATTTCAAAACAAATTATACCGGTTTATGATAAACCAATGATTTATTATCCGCTTTCAGTGCTGATGCTTGCCGGTATTCAAGAAATACTAATAATATCAACTCCGAAAGATATACATCTCTATGAAGATCTCCTGGGTAATGGTAATCACCTGGGATTAAAAATTGATTATAAAGTCCAGCCATCACCTGAAGGGTTAGCCCACGCATTCATTATAGGAGAAGAATTTATAGGAGCAGAAAAAGTATGCCTTATCCTGGGTGATAATATCTTTTATGGGCATGGTTTTGGAAGTGAACTTCTCAAAATAGCAAAATTTGAAGACGGGGCGATAATTTTCGGATATTATGTTAATGATCCTCAAAGATATGGTGTTGTGGAATTCAATACAAAAGGAGAAGTCCTCAGTATAGAAGAGAAACCAGAAAAACCCAAATCCAATTACTCTATTACAGGTTTATATTTTTATAGTAATGATGTGATTGAAAAATCAAAATCGTTAAAACCATCAGCAAGAGGTGAACTGGAAATAACTGATTTAAACCGCTTATACCTGAATGAAAAAAGGCTGAGGGTAAAAATATTAGGCAGGGGTATGGCCTGGCTGGATACAGGGACTCACGAAAGCCTGTTGCAGGCCGGTAATTATATACAAACAATTGAACAAAGGCAGGGACTGAAAATATCATGCATTGAAGAAATCGCATATAAAAGGGGATTCATATCCAGGGAACAGTTAATAAAGCTGGCACAACCATTGCTGAAAAGCCAATATGGTAAATATCTGATGAATATTGCAGAAAATAAAGTTTTTACAATCGATAACCAGGAATTTTAATGAAGGTTATAAAAACAGGACTTGAGGGACTATTAATTATAGAACCAAAAATATACGAAGATGACAGGGGGTATTTCTTTGAAAGCTTTAATGAAAATAAATATATTGAAGCAGGAATAGATTATAAATGGGTACAGGATAATCAGTCCAAATCATCTTACGGAGTAGTAAGAGGACTTCATTACCAGATAGAACCTTTTGCACAAACAAAACTTGTACGGGTCCTGCAGGGAAGAATAATTGATATAGCTGTTGATATCAGAAAAGAGTCACCAACATTCAGAAAATGGATAAAACTCGAACTCACAGAAAGAAATAAAAGGCAGCTTTTAGTACCAAAGGGATTTGCCCATGGATTTGCAGTGATATCAGAAATTGCAATCGTTTTATATAAGTGTGATAAATTTTATAATCCCCAGGCAGAAAGAGGTATCATTTATAATGATAATACACTGAATATTGACTGGGGGCTTAATCCGGATATTATTATTGTTTCAGATAAAGACAAAGCATTGCCTGAATTAATTAATGCAGAGATGAACTTTAAATATAATCCTAAATGAACAATATCTTGGTTACAGGCTCCAAAGGACAGCTGGGAAACGAAATAAAAGTATTAAGCAATGATTATAAAGATATTGAATTTCATTTTCATGATATTGGCACCCTTGATTTAACTGATTATGCTCTGCTTGAAGAATTCTTTAATAATTACAAACCTAATTTTTTAATAAATTGTGCAGCTTACACTGATGTGGACAAAGCTGAAAAAGAAAAAGAATTAGCTTTCAGATTAAATGCTGAAGTTCCGGGTAGTCTGGCCGGATTATGCCAGCAATTCAGAACAAAACTTATTCATATTTCTACGGATTATGTATTTGACGGGAAGAATTACCGTCCCTATAAAGAAGATGATGTTCCAAATCCCCTGTCTGTATATGCTAAAAGTAAGTTTGAAGGAGAAAACAGGATACTCGAATTCAATAATTCAATTATTATCCGCACTTCCTGGCTTTACTCCTCTTCAGGAAATAACTTTATTAAAACAATGCTAAAACTTGGGAGAGATAAAAAAGAATTAAGGGTAGTATATGATCAGATAGGTTCACCAACATATGCTGTTGATCTGGCTGATGCGATTCTTAGAATCGTTCACTCTGCAATAACAAATGAGAAAAACTTTATCCCCGGAATATATCATTATTCAAACGAAGGAGTTTGCAGCTGGTTTGACTTTGCAGTTGAAATATTTAAGATTGCCAATATAAGCTGCAAAGTCTATCCAATAGAAAGCAAGGAATATCCTTTACCTGCAAAAAGACCTTTGTACTGTATCATGAACAAGGAGAAAATAAAATCAACATATAAATTAGAAATTCCACATTGGAAGGATAGTCTGAATAACTTTCTTAATACTTATAAATTTAATTAAAGGTTAAATCATGGCAACTAAAAATCTGATAAAGGAAGTCAGAGAAAAAGCTGAAAAATGGTTGGCTCCCGATTTTGATGAAGATACGAGGAGGCAGGTACGGCATCTTATGGAGAGTAATGAAAGTGAGCTGGTTGAAGCGTTTTACAGGGATCTCGAATTTGGAACCGGAGGTCTGAGAGGTATAATGGGCATTGGAACAAACAGGATGAATATATATGTCCTGGGTATGGCAACACAGGGATTGAGTAATTATCTGAAAAAGGAATTTGAAAGTCTTAAGGAAATAAGTGTTGTTGTTACCCACGATTCAAGGAACAACAGCCGGCTGTTTGCGGAAAGAACTGCAAACATATTTGCGTCCAATAACTTCAAAGTTTATTTGTTTGATGACCTGAGACCTACACCCGAATTATCGTTTACAATAAGGCATTTAAAATGTCAGGCAGGAGTTATGATTACCGCTTCCCATAATCCCAGGGAATATAATGGCTATAAGGTATATTGGGAAGATGGCGGCCAGATTATTAGTCCGCATGATAAAAATATTATTAAAGAGGTTCAGAATATTAAAAACATTGAGGAAGTTCAAATCAATAAAAATGAAGGTAATGTTCAATCAATAGGAAAGGAGATAGACTACATATACATTAGCAAAATAAAGGAATTATCACTGTCACCTGAAATAATTCAAAGACAAAAGGATTTTAAAATTGTATATACTCCAATACACGGCTCAGGTGTGAGGCTTGTCCCTATGATTTTGAAGAGTATTGGTTTTGAAAATATATACAATGTACCTGAACAGGATATTACAGATGGTAATTTCCCTACAGTTCATTCGCCTAATCCCGAAGAACCTGCTGCACTTAATATGGCTATTGAAAAAGCTAAAGAGGTGGATGCTGATTTGGTTATGGGAACCGACCCTGATGCAGACCGTGTAGGTATTGCTATTAAAGGAAATACAGGCAATTTTATTTTACTTAATGGTAACCAGACTGCAGGCATTCTAATTAATTATTTGCTGACAAAATGGGCAGAAAAAGGTAAATTGAAAGGTAAGGAATACATTGTTAAAACCATAGTTACCACTGAACTGTTAACTGATATTGCCGATAAATACAATGTTGAGCATTTTGATGTACTCACAGGCTTTAAATATATTGCAGATGTTATCAGGAAGTTTGAAGGACAAAAGACCTTTATAGGTGGTGGAGAGGAAAGTTATGGTTATCTGGCCGGTGAATTTGTAAGAGATAAGGATGCAATCATTTCCTGTGCTCTGGTGGCTGAAATTGCTGCATGGGCAAAAGATCAGGGAAAATCAATGTTTGTATTGTTAATGAATATTTACAAAGAATTTGGACTGTATAAGGAAAGTATTATGTCAGTTTTTAAGAAAGGAAAGGACGGAGCAGAAGAAATTCAGCGAATGATGGAAAAGTTCAGAAATGATCCGCCGTCAAGTATTAATAATTCTGAAGTGGTCGATATTAAAGATTATCTTGATGATGCATCACTTGAACAGGTAAATGCAAAAAACGGCGGCATAAAAATACCTAAAGCAAATGTAATTCAGTTTTTTACAAAAGACGGCTCCAAGATTTCAATGCGCCCGTCAGGAACTGAACCAAAAATAAAATTCTATTTCAGTGTCAAGGACAGTCTTAAGGATTCAGATGAATATGAAGATATGAATCAGATTCTTGAGAAAAGAATAAATAACATAATTAAGGATATAGGATTAAAGTAGAATCAAATTTAAAACATATAATTATGAAATCATTTCGAAAAGAGCTATGGTTCAATACAAGCAAGAGAAGGGAACTTGTTAATATTACTCCTGAAGTCCAGTCTTGTGTAACGGAAAGTGGTGTAAAAGAAGGCCTTTGTCTGGTTAATGCGATGCACATCACTGCAAGCGTATTTATAAATGATGATGAATCCGGACTGCATCATGATTTTGAGGTATGGCTGGAAAAGCTGGCGCCTGAGAAGCCTTATTCGCAATACAGACATAATGGTTTTGAAGATAATGCCGATGCCCACCTGAAAAGAACTGTTATGGGTCGAGAAGTGGTCGTTGCAATCAGCGAAGGAAAATTAGATTTTGGTCCGTGGGAACAGATATTCTACGGTGAATTTGACGGAAAAAGAAGAAAAAGAGCTCTGGTTAAAATAATTGGAGACTGACGATTTACCAGGCCGACAGGTTGGCAGGGATTTACTATTTGTCAATGTTTCAATGCCTAAATAAGGTTTAGCAATTCAGCAATAGAACAATAGAACAATAGAATAATAAGAAATGAAAAACGGGATTTTAATTTCGGTTATCATTTTATCACTAGCCGTCTTTATCTTATCATGTGAAAAGAAGGATGAAACACCTGTTGTTATTCTTGAAGATTTCGAACAGGAAATTGTTGATTTGATAAATCATTACAGGGATACAACCGGACAATCAGAACTGGTCGCAAATGATGTTCTAAGGAGGGAGGCCAGGAATCACAGTATAAATATTGCTACGGGAAAAGTACCGTTTGGGCATGAAGGATATCAGGAACGTGCAAACACGATATTCAATGAAGTAGGCGGTACAGTTTTTGGCGAAAATGTAGCAGAAGGAAATTATCCTGATGCTACATATTTTATAGAAAGCTGGCTTAACAGTCCGTCTTACAAAGAGAATATCGACAGGGATTTTAATTATACAGGTGTCGGTGTTGCTGAAAATGAAAGTGGGGCCAAATTTGTCACACAGATTTTTTTAAAGAAATAATTAAGATCTTTTCAAATAATTACAAAAAATTCCTTAGCAACAATATATAATAATCCTGTATACTAATTAAGTAAAACCTAACAGTTATTTATCAAAGTATATTTCCGGAAAGTTCACTAAATAAAGTTTGTTAACAGCTCTTGTAAATGCTGTATATAACCATCTCAGGTAATCAATATTAATCATATCCTCAGTAACATATCCCTGGTCAACAAATACTGTTTTCCACTGGCCTCCCTGTGCTTTATGACAGGTTACTGCATATGCGTATTTTACCTGTAATGCATTGTAATATTCATCGTTCCTCACTTTATCATATTGTATTTTTTTAGTTTTTAAATCTCCATAATCTTCCATAATGGTGTAAAAAAGTCTTTTATTGTCCTCAGTGCTGAGTGCCGGGGAGTCAATTGAAAGTGTATCTAACATTATTTTAGCATCCAGCTCAATGTTATAGTCAACCAGCCGTATACTAACATCAGCAAACCGGAAGCCATGTAATTCCTTATATTTGTTTATTTTCAATACTTCAATAATATCACCGTTTGCAATAAAATCAATTTTATCTTCTTTATCTGCCCAGTAATAGTTATTTTTTACGACCATAAGGAGTTCCCCGGGTACAATCTCTCTTTCGTAATTAAATATCTGGTTTCTTATACCCTGATTATATTTATTTGCTCTTTTGTTTGACCTGCATATAATTACAGTCTCATTAGTGCCATTACTGTTATAGGCAGCAGATATTTCTTCAATTAAATCACTACCCGATATGCTTATGATATCATTAAAACCTGAAATTTTGAGCTTTGGACAGTTGATAACCGTTTTTGTAATATTGTTTCTAATCTGTGTTGCATTAAGAAGAATACCCGAATTTTCAGATTGCCTTATTACCTGAGTTAATTCAATATTTTCGGACTCGATACCCAAAACTTTAAGTCTCTGTGAATCTAATGCAGGACTTATGCTAATCCCAACAGGAGGTAATTGAGCCGTATCCCCAATAAGAATTAGTTTACACCCGGATTTGTTATAAACGTAATTAATCAAATCATCAAGTAATCTCCCGGTTCCAAATAATAAATTTTCTCCTGCCTGGTTTGAAATCATTGATGCTTCATCTACAATAAAAAATGTATTTGTATGCATATTATTCTCCAGAACGAATTGGCCAAATCCATCCTTTGAAGATTTTTGCCTGTAAATTTTTTTATGTATAGTATATGCAATTTTCCCTGAGTAAGATGTTAATACTTTCGCTGCCCGGCCTGTGGGTGCTAACAGAATGGATTTAATATTTAATTCCCTGAATGCCCTTACCAGTGCACTAGTTGTTGTGGTCTTCCCTGTTCCTGCATATCCTTTAACAATGATTACTTTTTTCTTTTCTTTATCAATAACAAAATCAGCTAATACATTTATAAGTTCTTCCTGGTCTTTTGTAGGAATATAATCATGATAATTAATAATAAGTGATATTAAATGTTTTTTTAACATGCAAGGGTAATAATTACTAATTATAAAATTTTAAATCTAATTTTTTTTGTTAAATTCGCAAGCAAACTGATTGCTGGAACTAAAATTAAGACCTATGGTAGTTTATTTAATAATTTTTGTTATACTTATAGCAGTTACCGCTGTATTTTCAAATACACTTGTCACAAAATATCCCAAAAGTAAACCAATTATGCAAATAATATTTGGAATTGCTATTATTATTCTGATTTACTTAATCTGGGAGAGTATACAAAAACCTATCCGGTTTAATAAAGAAAAGAATGCAAGAGAGTTGACAACAATAGAGAAACTGAAAGATATAAGGACAATACAAATTATGTATAAAGATAAATACGGAAAGTTTACAGGGAGCTTTGATACATTAATAAACTTTGTAAGAAATGATTCCATGGTAATACCGAAAAAAGATTACTTACCCGGATGGGACCCCGATACATATACTGAAAAGCAGGGTATCAGACTGGGACTGATAAATGTTGAAACCACATATAAATCGGTCCTTGACTCACTGAAGAAACATCTATCTACAAATGATGTGGACCAGCTAAGATATATACCATATACTGATGATGCGAAATTTGTAATGGGTGCAAGCGAAGTACTAACTGGTTCAAAGGTGAAGGTAAAGGTATTTGAAGTATATGCGCTATATGATACATTACTTAATGGTCTGGATAAGCAACTGGTAATTAATTACATTGATGAGCGTGAAAAAATAGTAAAATTTCCGGGACTTAAGATTGGCTCATTAAAGGAAGCTACAAACAATACAGGAAATTGGGAATTTTAAGGCTGTCTCATGCCTGATATCGATTTAATTGATAAATCATTAGATAGAGAAAATACTCAAAATTATCATTTATCCATTCAATCTGATTTGAATGGATTTTCTTTTTGTATTCTGGATATCAAAAAAAGGACATATATTGGACTCAGACATTATCAGTTTGAAAAAGTATACAGCATAGACGATTATGCTAATAGATTAACAAAAATATTTAAAGAGGACAAATTAGTTGGCCTGCGATATAAATCCAGTAGTTTTGTTTATCTGACTCAGAAGTCAACTCTTATACCTGAAAGCTTCTTTGATAAATCAAATTTGAAGGCTTATTTTGAATTTAACCAGAGTCTTAATGAACTGGACGAGATTCATTATAATTTTTTATCTGAGATAAATGCTTATAACATATTTGCTATTCCTAACTATATAGTTAATGAAATTGTCAGCCGTATTGAAAATATAAACTTATTTCATCAGGCAACACCATTTATAAAAATCATCGTCAAAAAAGGTATTGATAAAGAAAACAAGTGTGTATATGTTAACATGAATAATAAATTCATTGATATTGCCGTGGCTGCCAGAAACAGCTTGTACCTTTATAACACCTTTCAGTTTCAGAATGAAAACGATTTATTATATTTTGTACTATATATTTATAAGCAATTAAACTTAGATACAAGAAAGAATAAATTATTGATTACAGGCGAGCAAAGTGATAATATAAAATATCATAACGCATTAAAAAAATATATAACTACGGTAAGATACCTGGAACCTATTAAATTTTTATTCTCCGGTGTTTTCGAAAAGATCAATAAACATAAGTTTCTAAACCTCTTCAATCTGGTTAGTTGCGTATAATAAGCGGGAAATATAAAGGTAAAAGAATAACTATCCCAAAACAATTCAGATCCAGGCCGACAACTGATTTTGCCAAGGAAAATCTGTTTAATATTGTCAGTAATTACTTTGACTTTGAAAAGCTATGTGTTTTGGAACTTTTTGCAGGAACAGGAAGTATAAGTTTTGAGTTTGCGTCAAGAGGATGCACGGATATTGACCTTGTTGAGGCTGACTATAAAACATGTATGTTTATAGACAAAGTTATAAACAGCCTGAATTTAGAAAAAATAAAGCCAATTAAAGCTGATGTATTTAAATTCATAAAATATTGCGGGAAAACCTATGATATAATTTTTGCAGATCCTCCGTATAAGCTTGAACAGATTGATATTTTGCCGTCTTTGATATTTGAGAATAATTTGCTCAAAGAAAGGGGCTGGTTCATTCTTGAACATTCAAAAAAGCACGATTTTGTCAGACATTCTAATTACTTTGACCGCAGGGTATACGGGAGTGTAAATTTCAGTTTTTTTAAGGATCTTAAAAATTTATAAATCCTTGATATTTTTTACAAATATAAGTTTGGTTCTAATAAAATAAGCATTAATTTTGTGGCGCATTTAAAATAAGGTCACGTAGTTCAGTTTTGGTTAGAATGCCGGCCTGTCACGCCGGAGGTCGCGGGTTCAAGTCCCGTCGTGACCGCTAAGCCCGGAATGAATCCGGGTTTTTTATTATCCGTTTTTTTCCTTACTTTAGAAAGCATATAATAGTATTATTAATAAAATGTAATTATGAGGAATATATCACAAAAAATTAAGATTGCCTTAGCATTAATATGTATCTTATCCAATACTAAAATTACTGATGCCCAGACTACATACACGATTAATACCGATAAAATTCTCCATACCGTTGATGAAAGAATATACGGTCACTTTCTGGAGCATATTTTTCATTCAGTTAATGGCGGACTGTGGGGCGAACTGGTCTGGAACCGCAGCCTTGAAAGATTTGGCGGAACAAGCGGAATATGGAATATTGAAGATAGTACGGTTGTTCAGTCATCATTAAGTGAGAATGTCAGGTTGTTATTTGGAGAAACTGACTGGCAGGACTATGAATATACTCTTCAGGCACAAAAGAATGATGGTAACGAAGGATTTTTAATCATTTTTCGCGCTGACGGTGAAAATTTTTACTGGTGCAATCTGGGAGGATGGGCTAATGTCTATCATGCTATTGAGAAGGGAACACCCGGTGTTCGCTGGTCAGTTTTTGGAGGTCAGCAGATCTCAGGTACGATTGAAACCGGAAGATGGTATGATGTTCGTATTCGTTGTGAGGGAAATCATTTTCAGGTCTGGCTGGATGAAAGTAAAATCTTTGATTTCACTGACAACTCGGCGCATTTATCTGGACAGGTAGGTATCGGCACATGGGTGACAAAATCCAGGTATAGAAATATGGTAATTACGGCTATACCAGATGGTGATACTTTATTCAAGGGATTACCCTCCATTGGCGAAGATGCTGAGGTTACTCTGTCAAATTGGGAAAAGGTCGGCTCTCCAAATTTATATAGTAGCGGGGAAGCTTTAAACAGTGATTTTTGTTTAAAAATAATAAATGATCAGCCAGAGGAAGCAGGCATTGAGCAACATTCTTTTAATTTCATAGATCAAACCTATTATGGCTCATTCTGGGCTAAGGGAGTTTCACCTGATGGTTTTAGGGTTAGTCTGCTGAATGGAACTGATACTCTGGCGCAGGAAGATTTTTCTGCTCCTGATACGAACTGGCAGGAATATACTTTCCAGATGAATCCTGGTGCAGAAACAACGAACGGTACCTTGCGAATAACTCTTAATGATACGGGAACAGTTTATCTGGATCAGATAAGTTTAATGGGACAGGATGCCGTAGACATTGATGGATTTCGACCTGACCTGTACCAGGCAGTTGAGGCACTTAAACCCCCGGTCATTCGTTGGCCCGGTGGTTATTTTGCCGAACTGTATCGCTGGAAAAGCGGAATCGGACCGCAGCATGAACGGGTCATATACCCTTTGGAAGCATGGGGTGACCGGGATGTTAATTCTTTTGGAACAGATGAATTTGTAACGCTCTGCCGGCAGCTTAATTGTGAACCTATTATTGTAATCAACATCGGGCACCGTTCTTCTGCAACTCCCCAGTCAGAATATATTGAGGAGGCACAACATTGGGTAGAATATTGCAACGGACCGGCATCTTCAACATGGGGAGCCGTACGTGCGGCGAACGGTCATGAGGAACCTTATAACGTGAAGTACTGGGAGATCAGTAATGAGGTATGGCTGACGAGGAATGTCACTACATATATTAATTTTTTGAATGCATTTGTGCCGGCCCTAAAAGAAGTGGACCCGACAATAAAAATTATTGCATGCGGAAGCGGAGGCTTTGATCAAGGCTGGAATACCACTCTTCTTAATCAGTGTGCCGATATCATTGATTATATCAGCACACATCATTATGAGGAAATAGAAGATTATCGGACAGGTGTTCAAAGTTATGAGAGCTTCCTGATAACCTTAGGTAATACCATTGCATCATCTTCCAATCCTGACATCAAGATATATATGTCAGAATGGAATGTATGGTCTCCTATCGACTGGCGCTGTGGATTGTATGCTGCCGGGATGCTCAATACTTTCGAGAGGCAGGGGAAGAATTTTAAAATTGGCGGGCCCGCTCTCTTTCTGCGTCATTCAAGTGCTGGAACTGAATGGAATAATGCATTCATTAATTTTAATAATTACGACTGGTTTCCGGCACCCAATTATGTTGTTATGAAACTATGGCATGATCACTTTGCACCGAATTTTATTGAGACTACCGGCTCAAATTCAGATTTAAATGTTGTTTCAACACTCTCAGCAGATAGCAACGAAATGTATTTTAAGGTAGTGAACACTTCAGGTAATGATATCGAGGTAATCCTGAAAATTGACACCTCATTTTCTCCGGGAAATGCCTATTTAGAGCAAATTACAGCCAGTTCATTGTATAGCATAAACACTTTTGCGAATCCGGATAATATCCAGGTAAAAAATGGTACCGCAGGAATTTACGAACAAAAGGTTTATTTTACTTCACCAAAATATTCGGCTGCTGTTGTGACAGTTGACCAGTATCCACCTGTTGGTATTGATGAAATAAAAATTGACAGCCAGATGAAAGGTATACGACTGTATCAGAATAATCCCAATCCTTTTAGTTCAGGTACTATTATTAAATATGACCTGGAGGAAACAGTTCATGTGATGTTGAGGGTGGTTGATCTTTCAGGACGTACCATTTCTATTCTGGTTAATGAAAAGCTGGGGCCCGGAAGTTTCAAGGCGGAGTGGAAAGGTAAAGATGATAATGGTCATGATGTAAGCAACGGATTATATTTTTATGAGTTGATTACACCTTTAAACAGGTCCAAGAAAAAGATGATACTGCTTCGATAAACAATTATATTTAAATAATAATAATTTAAACAGTTAAGAAATGAGAAAAGGATATATTTTTTTATTAACAGTAATATTATATTCACTGGGGTCATTATGTCAGACAGATACTCTCATATATAAAAATGCAGATGCTGATATCGAGGATCGCATTGATGATCTTATTTCAAGGATGACACTGGAAGAGAAAGCGATGTTGCTGGCAGGGGATACAACATCCTATGATTCCAAACCTAATGAAAGGCTCGGGATTCCTGTTCTCAGGATGGCTGACGGACCAGTAGGCGTACGCAGTGAAAAAGCAACGGCATTCCCCTCATCTGTTTGTATGGCCGCTACCTGGAATACAGACCTTATATATAATTTAGGACAGGCACTGGGCCGGGAGGCTAAAGCAAAAGGCAAGAACGTGCTGTTAGCTCCATGTGTTAATATTCACCGTGTACCACACGGGGGACGGAATTTTGAAAGCTTTGGAGAAGATCCCTATCTCTCAGGCAGAATAGCTGTTAATTATATCCGGGGAGTTCAGAGTGAAAAAGTAATTGCTACTGTAAAACATTTTGCATGTAATAACCAGGAACAGGAAAGAAACAGTATTGATGTTAGAGTAGACGAACGTACCCTGCAGGAAATATATTTGCCCGCATATAAAGCAGCTGTTACCGAGGGGGGGGTGTGGGCTGTAATGTCTGCATATAACAGACTGAACGGTCAGCATTGTAGTTCGAATACATGGCTGCTGACTGATATTCTCAAGAAGCGATGGGCCTTTAAGGGATTTGTAATATCGGACTGGGGAGCGGTACATAGCAGTGTGCCTGCTCTGTACGCAGGTATGGATCTTGAAATGCCACGTGACAGGTATTTTACTATTAATAATATTGAACAGGCTTTAAGATGGCGACTTATAAAACCTTCAGCAATAGACGATAAAGTCAGGCGGATACTTCGTGCCATGTTCAGTATGGGTTATTTTGATCAGGCAAAACCGGATACAGGAGCATGTAATACACCCGAACATCGTGCAATAGCAAGACAGGTAGCAAATGAAGGCATTGTGCTTCTGAAAAATGATAATGGTATTCTGCCGGTTAGGAATGATGTCCGGTCGATAGCTGTTATTGGCAGAAATGCGTCAAAACTGATGTATGGCGGCAGTGGCAGCAGTCATGTTACACCTTTTAATACAGTATCGCCGCTGGAAGCTCTTGAATCACGGGCAGGTGAAAATTACACAATAATCTATGAACCGGGGATATTTGATGAAAAAGATTTTATACCGGTCCTATCGGAATCTCTTAAGCCTCCCGATGAGTATGGTGAAAAGCACGGATTGCTTGGAACCTATTATAATAATCCGGCCATTGAAGGAGATCCGGTAAGGAAGCAGGTTGACAGTATTATTGATTTTGACTGGGGCAGGGGAGGTCCTGAAGGTTTGAATTCTAACTTTTTCTCAGTAGTATGGGAGGGTAAACTGGCGGCTACTGAATCAGGTTCATATGCAATTACTATTGGCAGTGATGACGGGTCGCGTCTGTATATTGACGATAAATTGATTATTGATAACTGGGGCATGGGAATACATGACATAATAGAACAATATACAACTGTCGAATTTGAAAAAGACAGACCTGTAAATATACGAATTGAATATAATGAGCTGTGGGGTCATGCAACAATCAGACTCATGTGGCACAAAATTGAAGAACATCCTCTGAAGAAGGCAATACAATTGGCTAAATCTTCAGACATGGTCATTGTGTTTGCTGGTAACAAAATGACTGACGAATCAGAAGGCAGGGATCGTAAAACACTTGCATTACCTCATAACCAGGAAGAAATTATCAGGGCAGTAGCAGAGGTAAATCCAAATACTGTAATTGTTTTAAACTGTGGCGCGGGGATTCTTATGAATAACTGGATAGATAAGGTTCCGGGAATAGTATTGGCATGGTTTCCAGGACAGGAAGGCGGGGATGCAATTGCCGATATTTTACTGGGTAACGTTAATCCCTCAGGTAAGCTGGTAACAACATTCTTTAAGAACTGGGAGGACTGCCCTGCATATGGGAATTATCCCGGCGAGGATGATATAGTAAATTATTCTGAAGGTGTTTTTGTAGGTTACAGGCATTTTGATACCAGGGGTATTGATCCTTACTTTTCTTTCGGACACGGATTGAGCTACACAAGTTTTGAATATAAAAATCTTGAATTATCCTCAAAAACAATTAAGGAGGATGAAACTGTAACAGTTAATTTTGTAATAAAGAATACTGGTAGTAAAGATGGAGCAGAAGTCGCCCAGCTTTATCTGGGTGACGATGTATCATGCATACCCCGGCCTGTAAAAGAATTAAAAGGATTTAAAAAAGTATTTTTGAAAGCAGGAGAAGAAAAAACTGTCACCTTTACAATCAATCCCGTGGATATGAAATATTTCGATATATATAGCCATGACTGGAAATCTGAACCGGGCAAATTTAACGTATATATCGGTTCTTCATCAAGAGATATCAGATTGAACGGGTCATTTGAACTAAAATAGAAACAGCACTAATAATCAAAAAGGCTGCCCTTTTGAGGCAACCTTTTTGACTATATATTTTTATTTAATAATTGTAAATTTATTTTTACCAAGTAATTTACTTTTATTATCATAAATAGCAGCATAATATACTCCGGTTTTGAGACCAGCGAGATATATTCTTTCTCCATTATATTTCTCGATCCATAATACTTCCTGGCCAATAGTATTATAAATTCTTACTTCCATCGCTTTCCCAAGTTCTGTATTAATAGTAATGTAATTTCTTGCCGGATTAGGATAGACATTAATTGTCTTTATTGCTTCATGATTGTAAATGCCAGTAACAGATGCTTCACTAAGTTGTATTACACCAGCACTATCCATATTATCCCAGGCATCTATATCTTTCCAGTTAAGAAATTTTCTTGTATTAACGTCATCGTCGTCAACGTCAACCATTACTACCTGAACACCTATCAATTTTCCATCAGCCGGAGTAAAGGCAACACCTGTACAATCTACAAGAGATGACCAGGGAATACCAAACTCATAATCAAAATAGTCTCCGTCAATATAATATCCAATATTATAAGGATTATTACTTGGCCATTGTGAAACTTCACCACTATATTCATCAACATCCTGTGTCCATGGTCCTGTAAATTGATAGTGCCCGGCATCCGGACCGCCGGGAATTTCATTAGGATTAGCCCCTAAAGTATCCCACAATACTTCATTTACATCAATAAAAACTTCAACTCTGTCAGACTCCCAGTCATTTAAACCGGTACACCACTGGTCACAATGATTATCATCATCAACAGAAACAAGTATTATAAGAGATTCATCACTCCAAACCATTTTCCACACTCCCTCATAGATTGTTGCCTCCGGGTCACCGGTATCTAACATTTCATAACCATCCACTAAATCCCAAACATCATCAACTGTTCCGTCAATTACTGGAGTGCTTTCCTCATCAATACATTTTCTGATTGTTATTTCTGGTTCCTGTGCCATTGCTGATATTGCAAACAGGCACAATAACAATAACGGGTAGATTTTTTTCATAGTAATTTAATTTAGGTTTATATTAAATTTTCAAGACAGACAAATATTATTCAAAATAAAAATAATAATTTAATTCAAATTATCAAAGTATAAGCCTGTTCTAAATTTATAATGTTAAATATTTAGTACTGGTGATATTTATTAATTTTATAAAACAAAAAAATTTTAAGTATTAGTTAGTAAGGCTTATAATATTTATGATAAGAAAAAAAAATAATATAAAATTAAATTTATCAAAAAAGCTTATTTATAATTCTTTACTAATATGTTTTCCATTTATTATATTATTCTTTATTGAAATTTTATTAAGGATTATTAATTACGGTGATGATCTCGATTTATTCATTAAATATCCTTTTAAGGAATTCCAGGAATACAAAATTGTAAATCCTGAAATCGGAAAAAAATATTTTCAAAGACTCGAATATACACGGCCTGGCAATGATATGTTTTTAAAACAAAAACCTGATAATGGATTCAGGATTTTTGTCTTAGGCAGTTCAACAGCTATTGGCTTTCCATATAGCGGAAATTTGACGTTTTCAAGAATATTGCACAAAAGGTTGCAGGATAATTATCCTGAAAAACATATAGAAGTCATTAATACGGCTATTACCGCAATAAACAGTTTTACCTTACTGGACTTTATTAATAAAATATTAAAGGAATCGCCGGATGCGATTCTTATCTATGCCGGGCATAATGAATTTTACGGGGCATTCGGAATCGGATCAAAAGAAAAAATATATAAATACAGGAGCTTAACGTTCTTACATTTAGACCTTCTATCATTAAGGCTTTATCAGTTATTAAGAAATACAATTGCCAGAACTGGTAAATTATTATCTGGTAAAAATAATGGCCAAAATGCAAGGGGTACTTTGATGAAACGTATTGCTGACAATAAGGAAATACCATATAAAGGTGAAATCTATAATATAGGAATTCAACAATTCAGGGAAAATATAAATAAATTATTAAAAAAGGCAAAACATAAAGGAGTACCTGTATTTATCAGTGAAGTAATATGCAATATAAGAGATTTAAAACCATTTTGTTCAATAATTACATCTGAGTATCCCCCGGCAATTGAAATTTACAATAAAAGCATAAAATATGAGGAAGACGAAAAATATAAATTAGCAAAGAAAAATTACTACCTGGCAAAAGAATTGGATTGCATAAGGTTCAGGGCTTCAGAAGAAATAAATGAGATAATACATGAATTAAGTGCAAAATATGAAGCCACTTTAGTACAGATGAAAACTTATTTTGAAAAAAAATCACCAAACGGTTTAATTGGTAATAACCTTGTGATTGAACATGTACATCCTAATATTAATGGGTATTTTTTAATGGCCGATGCTTTTTTCAATGAAATTGCCAAATCTAAACTTATTGCTGAGAACATAAATATATTATATTATAAATCTTCTGAATATTATCAAAGGAATTGGGGATATACTGAATTGGACAGCTTATTTGGGGTTCACAGAATAAAAAACCTGAGTTATCACTGGCCCTTTCAGCCATTAAGCGTGCCGTATGTTGACTACAGGAAAATATATAAACCTGTATCATTAATTGATTCACTCGCTTTTACAGCAATGAAGTCACCTGAGTTCAATATAGCTGATGCACATTTGGAACTGGCAAAATTTTATAAAGGGAAAAGTGATTTTTATAATGCTTTCAGGGAATATCAGGCAGCAATAACATGTAATCCCTATTGGGCTGAAGATTATTTAGAAGCAGCTATATGCCTTATAAATATTAATGACTTTCCACTAGCTTTAAATATCTTAAATGAATCTTTAGAATTGAAAAAAACATTTTACGGGTATTATATGAAAGGTGAAATATTGTTATTAAAAGGCGATTATACAGAGGCTATTGAAACACTAAATAAGGCTTCACAATTTGTTAATATAAATAATAAAGAAAAATTACTGGAAAAACAACTTGAAGCATATTTTTTTAACGGAGATAGTATAAAATCAAGAGAATTATTGATGAAACTGAGAAGGATAAATCCAACTTATAAACCACAATTTTCTGATCAAAAGCTGCAATACAGCCTTATTGTTCCGATACAAGTTGAGAATATAATTCACAGGGCTTTAAATCATTTTAAGGAAGGTAATTTAGACAATGCATTAGAAGAATTTTTATATTCATTAGATATAAAAGAAACTCCTCTCGCTAACCGTATGGTTGGCGAGATTCTTATCAGAAAAAACGATAAAGATGCTATTCTTTATTTTCTTAAAACCTATCCTGATTTCAAAAAGGATGTGAGTTTTCTGTATAATTTAGGTATTCTATTTATAAAAAACAGAAGAGTTCAAAGGGCGCAGAATATATTAAATGATATAAAACAGTTAGACCCTGATTATGAAAAAATACCTGTACTTGAAAAGTTAATACAAGCACAAAATATTCATAAATAGTTAGATAATAACTGGGACAGCACCAGGGGACAGCGCCTAAAAGGGCGCTGTCCCTCATTACCAGTTGAATTATTTTTTGTAAATTAGTTGTTAATATAGAATAAGTTAAATAAGCTCAGTCAGATTAGACTGCCAATATAAAATCTATGAAAAAAAAGATACTTGTTTACGAAGCTATGGGTTTCTGTATTCTAATTGTCCTTACCTGGATTAACGAAATCGCGGATATACCATATTTATTCTTTAAAGCGCAAAAAACACCTGTAAATTTAACTGAGAGCATTACCGAATCAGTTATTGCATTAATACTTGCTATTATTACAATTCTGGTAACAAGGAAACTTTTAAGAAAAATCAAATATCTGGAGGGATTTATTCGTATGTGTTCTATGTGCAATAAAGTATATGATAAGCATCGTGCTCAATGGGTTGAACTCAAGGATTATTTAAATAAGAATTATGAGTTGGAATTTACCCTTGGTTTCTGTCCGGAATGCGTGAATAAAATCCATGTTAAATATTAGTCTGACTAGTATTTCGGCCGGACTAAAATGATTATTGATTAACTACTACTGATCATTGATTACCTGTAAATGTCCAATCATTAATTTGCTTACCTGTAACTTCAAAGCCTGCAAGGATTCTTAATACCTGACTTTCATCCCTGTCCCCCTCTGAATGTACTTTACAACCCTTCTTCAAGCATAATTTCCTCCAGCCTTTTTTTGTTCTTTTCTTCCTGTGATATTTTATTTAGAGTCTCAACAAATATGGAGGTAGGATAAGGATTGTTATCCAGTATATTTTGAATTTTATCTAACAACGATTTATCATCTTTGGCAGCCAACACCCTTTTAGCAATTAATGCGAAAGCAATATCTTCTTCATTAAGTGAAACATAAGACTTTTTGATCCAGCCTTTGAGCTTTTTCTTTTCCCCTGTAACTTTCAGCCAGTCATCAGTCTCTTCTGTTATAGCCAGTATATCCATAGGAGAAAATTCTTCATCGCTGATAGTCAGCAAATCAGGGCGTTTATATATTGGTACCTTGTCTTTAATTACTCCTGTTTTTGCATTAATTATCAATCCGAACTCTGCTGCCCATGCAACAGTCCCATCCGATAATTCAATGCTTAAATATTTTTGGTTCCTATAAGAAGAGTCTATAGCATGTGTATTCAGGTAATAAAATGATTCGCCCAGATTCATTGTTGAAATTAACGGTGCATTCCTGGAAGGTTTTTCACGAATTGCAATGCCATCCCATATGCAGACTCCCGATACCTTCTCTTTTACCTTGAGTTTTGTATCCTTTATGCTTTTTAATTCTTTTTCCTTATCTGATTTGCATGATATACATAATATGAATAAAGCTATAAAAGCAAATATTATTGGATTAGCAGGGATTTTAAGATTCATACTCACATTCATTTATTTTTAAAAGTTTTTTATACAGGACTATTCAGACAATGATTAATGATTATAAAAATAGTAAACTATACTAATATAATAATAACTAATTAAAAATAAACCATTTCATCTTCAGTTATTGTAGAAGCCACGTTAAGTGATTTGTGTGAAGCATTGTGGCAAAACAGGCAATCAAAACTACATCCATAGAAAAATACTGCCAGGTTATATCCTGGTTTATTTAGGTCCTCACAAAACCCGATAATTCCTGCCGATGGATTTTTATTACATTTATTGCATGTTACCATTATTAATAATTACCGGATAAAATGAGCTTATGCAGTAATGTATTCCATAAATCAGGTAATATAATGCAATTTAGTCTATATCTACTATTGCTTTCATTACACCATCTTTATAATCACTTACCATCTCAAATCCTTTTTCCGTATCCCTGAAAGCAAAATGATGTGTTATCATGTTCTCAACATTAATTTTTCCCCCTGCCATTAAATCAAGTGCCAGTTTTGTACACTCGACCTGTCTTCTAACATTAATTATTGTAATTTCCTTACGCCTTGTTTTATCCACACTTAACGACCAGTAATCAAAATCAGGAATACCAATGATCATTAATTTACCGCCCGGTTTAAGCAAATCAATTGCCTGATCAACTGCTTCCTGCTTGCCGCAACATTCAAAAACAACATCCAGCTGCAATGGCTCCAGATTTAGAATTTCTTTAACAATATTTGACTTATCGGGATTCCCTGTCCATGATGCACCGGATTTGTTTGCAATATTCAACCTTTCATTAATTTTATCAGTTACATAAATGTCTTTAATATTATAATATCTGGCTGATAAGAAAACACTCATTCCAATGGGGCCAAATCCCAGGATCCCGATTTTTTTATTTCCGGTTAAGTCTGATTTTTTTACTGAATAAAGTCCAATTGCCAGGGGCTCAGAGACAACAGCCTGTTCCATACTAAGATTTTCAGGAACAGGGTAGCAGGAGGTCTCAGGCATTACTATATATTCTGATAAGGCACCTTCAGCCTGCCCGGGGTTTCCAAGGAATTTAAGGTGCCTGCATGTATGATGCCGGCCAGCCAGGCACTGGTCACACTTCCAGCAGGGCAATGCAGGATCAATAGCCACCCTGTCACCTGGTTTCAGATTTTTCACTGCATTACCTGTTTCCTGAATTATGCCTGATGCTTCATGTCCCACTGTAAAGGGATATTCAATAACCTGATTACCTATTCTTCCCGAAGTATAATAATGGACATCACTGCCGCATATTCCTACTCTTTTTATTTTAATTAGTATATCCGCGGGGTCTTTAATTTTTTGTGTCGGACTCTCTGTAAGTCTCATTTGCCTTATGCCTGTCAGTACAATTGATTTCACTGCTAGGATTAATAATTTAAAACTTAAACAAATTATGTATATCTACGCAAATATAGTTATGCAGGTCTTAATTTTAAGCTAAAAAAATGCTTATCTTTATTTCCTCCTGTATTTTGCAGCTGTTCTACCAGTTTTAATTATAAATATTATTATATGACTAAGAAACTAATTATTACTGTTATTATATTGTTTATAATATTAATTGCCGGGCTGATCCTGTACCTGAATAAAAATAAAATTGCTGTTCAGCTTAATGAAAAAGGCTTGAAATTTTCGGAAATGAAAGAATATAATAAGGCGATGATTTATTATCAGAGGGCGTTTAAACTTAACAATAAATATGCAGATGCCTGTTTAAACATTGGGAAAACTTATTATTTTCAGGAAAATTATGCGCAGGCACTTGAATATGTAAATATAGCAGGAAGATTAGACAGTTTGCTTATCGAGGTTCCTTTTTATCACGGACTTGTAATGTTAAGACAGAATAATTTTCAGGAATCAGTTGAAGATTTCAGTACTACACTCCAGCTTGATTCGGCATATTCGCAGGCATACTACCAGCGGGGTATTGCCAGGGCAAATTTAGGTGATTATTTGGGAGCTGTAGATGACTATCAGAAAGCCATGGAAACCAACAAAGATAATATCGATATATATTTAAAAAGTATTGAAGCAAGGTCTGCACTGGAAGACTATAAGGGGGCAATAAAGGATTATAACCGGCTTCTCTCTATGGATAAGCAAAATACAGCTGCATATTATAACCGGGGATTTCTAAAAATGAGTCTTAAGGATTTTTCAGGGGCAATTGACGATTTCAGCCAGGCGCTAATTCTTGATAATGGGTATATGGATGCTTTTTATCACAGAGGTGTATGTTATGCCAATATATCAGATTATAAATCATCTATTTACGATTTCACAAAATCAATTGAAAACAAATATAGGCTGGAAGATTCATATTATAACAGGGCTTTATCCTATATTCATGACAGGCAACTAAAAAATGCTGTATCAGATTTGGAAAGAGTTATTCATCTGGATGATAGAAATGAACAGTCATACTTTTTATTAGGTATTGCCAGGTCTATGCAACAGGACTTTTTATCATCTGTAAAGTATTACGATAAAGCCATAGCCCTGAATTCACGTCGCGCCGAATATCACTTTAACAGGGGTGTATCAATGGGCAATTTGAAAAAACACAGGGAGGCAATTGCTGATTATGACAAGGCCATTGAACTAAACCAAAATTACCCTGATGCTTATTACAGCAGGGGAATTTCCAAAATTAATATTAATGATTATGATGGGGGTTGTCAGGATCTGAGAAAGGCAAAGGAATTAGGTTATGAATTAGCTGACAAGCACATTAAAATGTATTGTCAAAGATATTAATACAGGATTTTCTAAAGTAGAAAGTGATTTGTTTAATACCGGTTAAGCCATCTGTATCTTCTGGCGCTGTCACCAAATTTTACTGCCAGCATAATTTCATGTGAACCTATACTGTATTTTCCTATACTACTTAAAGTATAGTCAAATGCATATCCAAAGAAAAATTTATCTACCCTGGCACCTGCCATTATGATGATTGATGATCCTACCCCTTCTATAGGTTCTTCTTTAATATTTGCTCCTCCGCCTGTTCTGTATGATATACCTGCCCAATAGTCTTCTTTAAAATATAACTTAAGATTTATATCAAGCTGTGCTATTATTTTTTCCGTTGTTTTTAATAAAAATGATGGCTCGGCAAATAAAAAATCGATTACATCAAACCTGTACCCGGACATAAGAAAATAGTGTCTTACCATTTTAAAGCCTGCACCCTCACCACCGCTGAGTTTCAGAGAACTTTGAAATAGCTGCATGCCTGAAAATCCGGCGTAAATATGCCTGTCAGTATAATATATCCCGAAGTTTGCATCCGGTATTAGAGCTGATTTCTTGGTTTCCATCAATAACCTGTCATCGGGGTCATAGGTGCGAATTTTATCCTCGTCAATTCTAAACTGGAAACCGGTTAATGAGATACCAAAAGACAACTGATAAGTGCTCATTGTGATATGGTATGCGTAAGTCCCCTGTATGCCGGTACGGTTAAAGGCTCCGTTTCTGTCCGTAAATATATAAGTTCCTAAACCAATCCTTCCACTTCTGGACATGACCCTCTTTCGTCTTCTTATTGAAGCAGCACGTGAAATGAAACTGTTTTTAAGAAGCCTGGTCTGACCGCTGAGAGCATAAGTTGAAGGAGCATTCTCAAGTCCAAGCCATTGTTCTCTTGCAGTTAAATTTACCGCTGTATAACCCTCGTGACCTACAACTGCAGGATTAATTAAAAAGCCATTCAACATATACTGGCTGTAAATAGGCAGCTGCTGGGCTTTTGTTAATACCGCTGAAATTAAAAATAATATTATGCAGAATAATCTGAACATAAAGGCTTCTTTAATCTGACTTGTTTTAATAATATTTCTATTTTACAAAAATTTGAATTCAAATATGCAAACATACAGCAATAGTTACAAAGTGTAAATAATATAAACAGTATTTCTAAAAAAAGGTAAATAACGTAACAATATAACAGATTTTATGTGCTTATAACAGTCTTTTAAATTATCATTGATTTACTTTATAATATTAATATTACCCACCAGTGGTTCAGCATTATAATATTTCAGGTCTATAACATAGTAATATGAATCCATTGGCATTTCCTTACCGGATTGTGATTTTCCATCCCATACGTTTTCAGGATCAGGATTTTCCCTGTGATAGATCAGTCTGCCCCATCTGTCAAATATTTCAACCACTGCATCCGGGAAATGCTCAATATGTTCAATCACCCATACATCATTATCACCATCATTATTTGGTGTAATTGTATTTGGAATATCAGAGAAGAATATTTCAATACTGCATTGTAAAATCAAAACAGTATCTACTCCGACACATCCGTTTTCATCAGTTACATGCACTATTATTGTGTCTGCCAAAGTTGATGCAGGGCTTACTATTATTGAACTGGTTATAGCTCCGGTTGACCAGTCGTATGAACTGAAGAAACCTGCCTCTAATTCTAATGTCTGGATTCCGCACAGGGAAGTATCTTTACCCAGTGACACCACAGGCAAAGGATTTAAAATTAATACCACTGAATCATAGTCAGAGCATCCGTCGGTACCTGTCGCTTTTACCCATATTAAACCGGGATCTGTGCCCACAAAATAGTTTTCGGTGCTACCGTCCTGCCACAGGTATTCCAGGGGAGTTATATAATCATCGTCCGGTTCGAATCTAAATGAATCGCCCTCACATATTTCGATTTCGTCTCCTATATCTATCTCAGGTGATGTTATATCAAGAGTTGCCTCAACCGGCACCCCAATGCAACCATGTTCGGTAATCTCCGTAACTTCTATTCTATGGGTTGCCCTATCATAATTCCATTCAATAACTATTGTATCATTCATATCCTCTACAATAGTTCCTCCTTCAACATTCCAATCGAATACAGAATTTTCATATCCCCTGACAGCGTACATAGCTCTGCTTCCGGTACAGGCAGAGGGTAAAGTCTGCCCGTACCCTAAGACAGAGTATAATAAAATTATGATAAGGGATAATATATTAGCCTTTGTATTCAATTGGACTGAAAATACAATTTACTATGTTATAAGTTCTTACTATTCAATAAATTAATTATCAATTAATCTATTATGGATTCCAATCATTAGGTATATGATAAATCGGACCGGTATCCGGTGCAGGGTTAACCGTAATTACAATGGTCTCTACACCTGTATCGTACCATGACCATGCATCCAGTGCTGCAGTCGGGTTAGTCAGATAATCTGATTTTCTCGAAATCCTGTCATTTACTCCCCTGATATCGTAAGTAAACACAGTAACTTTTGAATTCTGAACCAGGAATCCACCTGTTGGTACAGTCAGATCATATGTGGCAGTAGCAATTCCTGTTGTCTGTGATACGTCTGAACCCTGGTTTTGAATAGCATAAGCCTGAACAGCACCTAATGAAGTGTAATCGATGGCAAAGTATTCATCTTTTGCCATTGAAGCATCAAGAGTTGCAATTTCCAGATCCCAGTCCAGTTGGAAAGTGTAAAAGCCTGTAAGAGCTGCCTGTACAATATCCGCTAATCTGGCATCACCGTCACAGACAGTTAAATCAGCACCAATAGTTGTGCCGGGATTATCTGCAGTATAGGTTACTGTCGGTTCTGCAACAACTTCAACGTTCAATACAGTTATATCTCCCTGGCAACTTCCAAAGGCTGCTGAAGCCTCTTCATATACATTAACTTCATAAGGTGTTCCTAATGATGCAGCACCCCAATCTATTTCAACATAGTTGTCATTAGGATCTGCATCGTTAATAGTACTTCCTCCACTGGCACCGTTAAAAGACCAGTTCCATGTGAAGTCAGCTGTCAGAGTCCACCCGCCTACAGCAGTGTAATCCGGATGGTAGTACATATCCGGCATAACATACAGGCCGGTTGTTGTTCCAGTAGTCACCGAGTCTATAGCAGTCGGTGCAGTTTCATTAGCGTCATACAGTAAGTAATCTGCGTTCTGAACCTGAGCAAACAGTCCATTGACTACAAACATCGCTATCGCAACGCTTAGTCCAGTTCTTAATAAATTTTTCCTTTTCATAACTTAAAATTTAAATTAGTAAAACAATATTTGATTAATTATTATTAATAATACCCTGTTAAATTTCTGTTTATACAATGAATACTTTATATTATGGATCAAATTCATTTTCAATATGGTATCCCGGACCTGTATCCGGCAACTTTGATACCCAGACATCCATCACCGTAGGAGATACAGCAGCACATCCAATTGCATCCTCATAGGTTACACTCACTGTCTGGTTTTCGAAATTATCCCATCTAATTGTAACAAAATCGTTACCGTCACCACCGCCTGTAATGGTTCCGCCGGCAGAAACTTCCCAGTCATAATTACTCATACCTGCATCTGTAGTATAGGTTTCAGTACTGCCCTGGCATGTAGTATCATTTCCTGATATAACGGGTACAGGTAAAGGATTTACAGTAACATTTAATACAGTGGGAGTAGCAGCTGTACATCCGCCGATATTTTCGTAATTAACATCCACCGTTTGTGCTCCTGCACTATCCCATGTTACGGTAACTGTATTATTATTAATTCCGCCACCGGCAGTGATAGTGCCGCCAATTGAGACATTCCACGCATAGTTGCTCATCCCTGCTTCAGTAGTATAAACGTTACCGGCCGAACCCTGGCAAACGATGTCAGGTCCGCCAAGAGATGGGTCAGGAGCAACATCTACATCAATACTAAGCGTGTCAGAAGCCTCACCCGCCCCACAATTCAAATTATTTCCCTTTACTACTATTTTTGCAGTTCCAATAAAATCTGCATCCCAATCGACAGTGCCTGTAGTACCCGTACCACTTATAGTTCCGGCAGTTCCGGGGTATAATTCCCAGATGTAAGTAGATGCGTACTGCGAATATGTTGAATAATTAGTGTTAGGCCCGTTCTGGCAAACTGATACTGGTCCTGAAATTGCTGATGGTTTTCGTGGTACGCGATAAACTACTACAGTTACAGTATCGGATGATTCACTGACACATAAATTTAAGTCAACAATATTTACATAATAGTCTCCACTTGAAATCACATTTATTGTATCTGTTGTTTCGCCATTTGACCATAATGAAAACAGACCTCCTCCTGATGATATTAATAATAACGTATCGCTGTCGCAGAAGGGTGTATTACCAACTGTATCGATCGTAGGCGCTGGTGTTTCAGGATAGTATTCAACAATTGCAGATGAACCGAAATCTATCCCCGCACATCCATTTCCATCTGTTAATTCAATAATTCTATAGGTTCCACTATCGCTGACAAGGAATGTATAAGGATTAAGGCTTGTAGTAACTTCGGTTGTATCTGTTGTGTTTGTATATTTAAATGTCCAGTCTGATAACCCGGTAAAGTATGCTGATATGGTAGTGGAACTTCCTTCGCACATTATTGTACTGCCATTCAGTGTTCCTGAAGGAATTTGATAAACAGTAGCACTCTGTGTGTTTATTCCTGAACAACCTGACACAGGATTATTGTATGTGTAAATAACGTCATGAGTTCCATCACCTGCAGTTGCAGGATCGAATGTTCCTGTTCCGTCACCATTATCGCTTACGCCTGTACCTGAGAATGTTCCGTTAGCATCCTGAGGACTACCCGTTAATGCAACAGGAGCATCTGATTCGCAATATGGTCCTCCAAGGCCTGAAAAATCGACAATCGGGAGAGGATCACCAAATGTTACAGGATTATTATTGTTGCTAACATTTGATGAAGATGTTATTGTTCCTGCACTTAAATCCCCGGTTGCCCCCCCGTTACCAAGATCTGTCCACTGGGCACCATCCCAGGCAACAACTTTAAGCTGTACCAGGTCATTAATACAGCAGCTGGAACCGTCCCATCCAATTGTTACAGTTACATTTGATGCACCCACTGTTCTGTCAAGTACCCAGTATTCACAAATTGATACATTATCAATTGTAGCTTCTTTTAATGACACATCATATGTAGGATCAGGATTCTCATAGAAATATTCAGCCTTAAAAGCATCAGTAATATTTGATGGAGCAGAGATAGAGAGAGGTTTAAATACATCATCTTTTCCAACAGGAAATGTGAAAGCACTGTTTCCAACTTTTTCAGCAGGTCCTTCTATATAACTATTCGAAGAACCACCTGCAACTGAGGATGTATTTTCTAATGTCAGTAAGTTAGAGGTTGTTGTTTGAACAATACCATCGGTTAAAGATAGTGTACCCGGAATAGAGACATCTCCTTCAAGAGAAATTTGTGGTGACGTTATTTTTGAATTGTTAATTGTAATATTCTGGTATGTAAAATCATCTGTTCCTGATCCGGTATTCTGGGGGAATGTCTGTATATACTCAGAGCTGTTGAATACTAATGTGGAATTGTCATTACAGTCTAATATACCATAAGCAGGCGAACCCCTGACAAAGTTTCTTTCAATATTTAAGGCAGAACTGGTATTAAGTTCAATCTCAATCTGATTCTGTGCAGTAGCCGAGAAATTTATATCACGTGAAGCTGTTAGTATAGCTGAATTATTTAGCTGGATATTAATTTTCTGTCCACCGGTATTATTAAGATTGATATCTCCATTTATCTGTACTGTTGCATTGCCATTCAGGGTAAACTGGTTCTGATTTGTTGTTCCTGCTGAACTTGAAATATTTAAATCATTTCCGATTGAAATTGAAGAATTATCATTTACTGTAACATTAAATGCGTTAGCCCCGCCAGCCCTGTCAATTGTCAAATCATTATTAATAATTAGATTTCCTGTATTCTGAACTGTAAGGTTTCCATTATAGTTATTTCCTGTATTAATCATGCTTGCAGAACCGTTAACACTTAATGTTCCTCCGTCAATGGTTAAAGAAGTATTATTATTTGCTACATCTATGTCTAATGAAGCACATGCTTCCGAACCTGAAACCGTGACACTATAACCTTTAATATGTACTATACTTCCTGCTCCGGGAGTAGTCGAACCGGCCGGGCCTCCTTCAGTATTTGACCATGTTGTAGTCAGGTTCCAGTTGGTATTGGCGATGGCCCAGTATTCCGTTGAGCTTACATTATTAATACCCAGGGTAAATGTGCCATGAGTTCTTCTGTCATCGACAGAAATATAATATGTATTACCAGGAGTTAAGGTATCAACTTGTAAGGATAAGGTTCCTGCATACCAGTCAGCACCGTTAACACATCCCACTTCTGTACCATCTGATGTCCACATGGCAATCTGCTGTCCTCTCATTGAACCTGAAGCCCCACCTGTAATAACATCTACAGTAGCTGTATCAAATAATGCATCAAATTTAAACCATACATTATTGGCTGTACCTCCGGTCCAGCATGAGCCGGCTGATTCGTCAGGAGTGGCGTAGCTATTACTAAATTGTGCATTTGAAGATTGCCAGTTGTTAAGGTCTGTTAACTCGTATGCTCCTGACTTATAATCGTAGTCTGGTGTATTGGTAACGCACAAAGTAAAAGTACCGTGTGTTCGTCTGTCATCTAATGATATATAATATGTATGACCAATAGTTAATGTATCGATAGAAAGGGTAAGAGTACCTGCATACCAGTCTGCTCCATTGATACATCCCACTTCGGTGTCGTCTTCATTCCAGAGTGCTATTTGCTGACCTCTCATTGAACCAAATGCACCTCCGGTTTTAACATCTACTTTTATTGAGTTTGTCACAGCATCAAACTTATACCATAAATTGTTAGCTGTTCCTCCTGTCCAGCAGGATCCGGCTGATTCATCAGGTGTTGCATAGGTGTTATCATATGCGGCATCTGAAGAACACCAGTTAACAAGGTCAACAAGCTCCAGCGCTCCTGATTTATAATCGTTTGATACTATGTCATCAATACAAAGTGTGAATGTACCGTGAGTTCGTCTGTCATCCACTGAGATCCAGTAATCGTGGCCTGGAGTTAATGTATCAACACTTAAAGATAATGTTCCTGCATACCAGTCAGCTCCATTTATACATTTTACTTCAGTTCCATTGTTATTCCAGAGTGCAATTTGCTGGCCTCTCATCGTACCGTATGAGCCACCTGTAATTACATCAATATTAACAGAAGGAGTGGTTGCATTAAATTTAAACCACACATTATTATCTGTTCCTCCTGTCCAGCATGAACCTGCTGATTCGTCAGGAGAAGCGTATGTGTTGCTAAACTGTGCATCCGAAGAGCACCAGTTGTCTATAGAAGTGATTTCAAATGCACCGGATTTATAATCATAATTTTGTTCATAATCAACGCATAATGTGAATGTACCATGTGTTCTTCTATCATCAACAGATATATAATATGTATGGCCGACAGTAATAGTATCTATAGAAAGCGACAGGGTCCCTGCATACCAGTCTGCCCCGTTAACACACATCACTTCTGTACCGCCTTCAGTCCACAATGCAATTTGCTGGCCCCGCATTGTGCCGTTGGTTCCTCCTGTAATAACATCAATTGTTACGGCAGTTGTAGGAGCTACAAATTTGAACCACACATTATTGCCAGTCCCTCCAGTCCAGCATGAACCCGCTGATTCATCTGCAGTAGCATAGGTATTACTATAAGCAGCATCACTTGAACACCAGTCATTTAATGGAGGAACTAAAATCGCACCTGCCTTAAAATCAAATCCGGCTTTATTATTTATGCACAGGGTAAAAGTACCATGCGTACGTCTGTCATCAACAGAGATATAATAGGTATATCCGGATGTAAGAGTATCTGCACTGAGGCTCAGTGTACCTGCATACCAGTCAGCGCCATTTATACATCCGACTTCAGTACCTGCTTCATTCCAGAGTGCAATTTGCTGGCCGCGCATAGTACCATAGGAACCCCCTGTCTTAACTTCTATTAGAATTTCACCGGAGATAGCAACGAATTTAAACCATACATTGTTATCAGTTCCGCCTGTCCAGCATGAGCCTGCTGATTGATCAGGAGTTGCATACACATTATCATATGCAGCGTCGGCAGAACACCAGTTATCAACATCCAGCATAAGCAAAGCACCTGACTTGAAGTCATATCCTACTTCGTCGTCTATCTCAAGTGTAAATGTTCCGTGTGTTCTTCTGTCGTCAACAGAAATGTAATAAGTTCTTCCAAGAGTAAGTGTGTCAATTTCACATGTTAATGTTCCTGCAAACCAGTCAGCGGCATTAGCGCAATTAATTTCTGCACCGGACTCATTCCATAAAGCTATTTGTTGCCCCCTCATTGTTCCCTTGCTGCCTCCCGTAATAACACTTATTCTTACTGTTGGTTCAGAAGCGACAAACTTAAACCATACATTATTATCTGTTCCTCCTGTCCAGCATGAACCGGCCGATTCATCAGGTGTAGCATAGGCATTATCAAATTCCGCATCAAGGGATGAATAGTCATCAATATCGACAATTTCCAGAGCGCCGGATTTGTAATCATAACTTACCGCATCGTCAATGCAAAGAGAGAATGTTCCGTGTGTTCGTCTGTCGTCAACAGATATCCGGTATTCGTGTCCTATGGTAAGGGTATCGATGCTTAAAGATAATGTTCCTGCATACCAGTCAGCTCCATTTATACATTTAACTTCAGTTCCTTCACTATTCCATAATGCAATTTGCTGACCCCTCATAGTACCATAAGAGCCCCCTGTAATTACATCGACACTTACCGAAATTGTAGTAGCAGTAAATTTGAACCATACATTATTACCTGTTCCTCCTGTCCAGCATGAACCGGCTGTTTCATCAGGAGTAGCATAAGTATTATCATAAGAAGCATCTGCAGAGCACCAGCTTGACAGGTCAGTAAGCTCAACTGCTCCTGATTTATAATCATAATCCACTGCATCATCAATGCAAAGTGAGAATGTTCCGTGCGTTCGTCTGTCATCAACAGATATCCAGTATTCGTGTCCTATATTCAGGGTATCTATGCTTAAAGATAATGTTCCTGCATACCAGTCAGCTCCATTTATACATTTAACTTCGGTTCCATTACTGTTCCAAAGTGCCATTTGCTGGCCTCTCATCGTACCATAAGAACCCCCTGTAATTACATCTACTTTCACTGCATTGGTAGTAGCGACGAATTTAAACCATACATTGTTCCCTGTACCTCCAGTCCAGCATGAACCTGCTGATTCATCAGGAGTTGCATAAGTATTATCATAAGCAGCATCTGCAGAGCACCAGTTTGACATGTCGGTGAGTTCAACTGCTCCTGATTTAAAATCATAGCCTGCAGTATCGTCAATACATAATGTAAAAGTACCATGTGTTCTTCTGTCATCCACAGATATCCAGTAATATTGACCTATTGTGAGGGTATCCATGCTTAAAGAAAGTGTTCCTGCAAACCAGTCAGCACTGTTATTACATGCTACCTCGTCATTGGAGGTATTCCATATTGCAATTTGCTGTCCCCTCATACTACCATAGGAACCCCCGGTAATAACATCTACTTTCACTGCATTGGTAGTAGCAATGAATTTAAACCAGACATTATTACCTGTTCCGCCTGTCCAGCATGAACCGGCAGACATATCTGCTGTTGCTGTACTGTTTGAATATGCCGCATCAGACGAACACCAGTTATCTATATCTGAAAGTAATCTTGCTCCTGAATAATCATCATAATCACGAACACTGGTATAGTTAGTGTCCGTGTTTGTACAACCATTAATATCTGTATATGAATAGACAATTTCATGATTACCCAAACCTGCAGCAGCAGGATCGAATTGATCTCCGGTGATGCCATTGCCTGAAAACGTACCTCCAGGAGGTAATCCGGTTAGTGTGGCCGGTCCGTCAAGATTAATATCATATACTGAATCAAGACCTGAAAAGCTTACTGTAGGAATTGGATAAAGAGTAACATCCAATGATACCGTGTCTCCCAAAGTACATCCATTATCTTCTACTACCTGTACTTTGGCTGACCCCGGGACACTACCCCAGTCAACAGTAATGCTGTTTGAGTTTCCGCCCCCTGACTGAGTGCCACCTGTAATAATCCAGTCATATGTTGATCCGGGAGTATTAACAACTGAATATGCTATTCCTGCAGAGTTAACACATTCTGCATTTGAACCAGTTATTGATGATGTTGCCGGTACAGGACAACAGCTTATTGTAGCTTCCCAACCTGAATTTATTAATGAACCGTCAGAAGTAAACTGAAAAGTTAAGCAGGTGTCAGTGGATTGGACAGTGAAAGATAAACCCTCGCCGGTATGGGCTCCAAGTAAAGGATAGGTGTCATCAGGCCCGTCAAAGACCTTTAGCGTATCGCCCCCTTCATTTCTTAAATCGAATGATGTGTAGTCAAATGTTATTCTCTCGCCAGTGCTTGTATAAAAAGTTACAGTATAATTTTCGCTATTGGAATAATCACCGGCACCGGCACCACTATCATAAAACGTTCCTGAACATGTTTCAATGGTTTGTCCGTCCAGAGTATCGATGCGGTAAGTCTGGCAATGAATATTTGATAATAAAAATGTACTTAAAGTAAGTATTAGTATAAAAGTAGATTTATACTTTTTGATATTTATAAACCGGGTTGTCAAATTGCGATTATTATGAAACCGATACTATATTATCAATGTTATTAATTCTTTACAAATAAATTTATTAACAGTTGTTTTTGTCTTCAACAAATTAGTGAAAATTAATCAAATTTTGAAATTATCTTTAATAAATATTAGTATATCAGATAATTACTTCTCATGCAATTCTTTTATCATTTAACGAAATTAAAAATCATACAGTTGCATAGCATTTTGTTTTTCTAAATTATAAGAATCCTATTTTGATTAAGTAAATAAAATCACTGATAAATATTAATTATGTTGGGATTAAGTCAGGATGAAATAAGTTTATATTATAAATTTTATTTGTTATAAGTATTTGATTGTTATACAAAAAAATACTCCTGTATTAATTTATTAATAAAAATTAGTGAAACTGTAAGGACAATAGCCCAAAAGACTTATTTTTGTTCCTTTGCTTTTGGAAATATTGTTTCAAATAAACACTAAATGTACAGGATAGTCGATAAGGAAAGTTTTTCGGAGAATGTGGTAAAGCTTGAGATTAATGCCCCAAGAATAGCAAAAAAGAGAAAAGCCGGGCATTTTGTAATTGTAAAAACAGGGGATAAGGGAGAAAGAATACCTCTGACTATTGCACAGGCAGATCCTGTAAAAGGTACTATTACATTGGTTATACAAAAGGTAGGTGTTAGTTCGCACAAAATATCCCGGCTTAATGTCGGCGATACCTTAACTGATATTGCAGGGCCGCTCGGACAGGCGACTCATATTGAAAATGTGGGAACAGTATTATGTGCAGGTGGTGGTGTGGGGATTGCTCCTTTACTCCCGATAGTTGAAGCTATGAAAAAGGAAGGAAATAAAGTAATAACTGTACTTGCTGCCAGGTCAAAAGAACTTATTATTCTTGAAGACGAAATGAGATTGTATTCCGATGAGATAATTATAATGACTGATGATGGTTCTTACGGGAAGAAGGGACTGGTTACCGAGGGAATGGAAGAGGTAATAAAAAAAATAAAGATTGATCAGGTAATCGCAATTGGCCCTGCGATTATGATGAAATACGCGTCATTATTAACCAGGAAATATAATATACCAACTCTTGTCAGTCTAAACTCAATTATGGTAGATGGTACCGGAATGTGTGGAGCATGCAGGGTATCTGTAGGAGGTGAAACAAAATTTGTTTGTGTGGACGGGCCCGAATTCAATGCTCATGAAGTGGATTTTGATGAACTGTTATCGAGACTGGCTGCTTATAAAGAGGAAGAATCCATTGCATATCAGAATTATCTTAAGACAAAGTGAAATATGGCGATTAACCCGGAATTTTTAAAGGAAGAAAGAAATAAGGAGTGGAGGATACAGCTCAGACAGGAAATTAAAAATAAGGAAAGAGTTTCCCGTGAAAGAATCAAAATGCCCGAACAGGAACCTGATGTCAGAAACAGGAACAGCAAGGAAGTAAACCTGGGATTATCTGAAGAACAGGCAGTAAAAGAAGCCCGGAGATGCATTGATTGTCCGGATCCAACCTGTATCACAGGTTGTCCTGTTGAAATAAATATACCTAAGTTTATTAAATATATTGAAGCCGGGGATTTTCTGAGTTCAGCGAAAGTATTAAAGGAAACTAATTCATTGCCGGCAGTATGTGGCAGGGTTTGTCCCCAGGAAGTGCAGTGTGAAATAGCGTGTTTTTATGAAAAGAAAATGAACAAACCTGCAGTTGCTATAGGACACCTCGAAAGATTTGCTGCCGATTATGAAAGGGATAGCGGTAAGATGTTTGTGCCGGAAACAGCAGAAAAAAATAACATAAAGGTTGGTATTATAGGTTCAGGACCTGGTGGTCTGACAGCTGCCGGAGATCTTGCAAAATATGGTTATGATGTTACTGTATTCGAGGCATTACATGAATTAGGAGGTGTTCTTAAGTATGGTATCCCAGAGTTCAGGCTACCTAACAATGTGGTTGATGTTGAGATTGATAACCTGCGAAAAATGGGAGTGAAATTTATTACCAACTTTATTGTAGGAAAAACCGCATCTATAGATGATCTGAAAAAAGAAGGATTTGTCTCTTTTTTTGTAGGTAGCGGAGCCGGCCTTCCCCGGTTTATGAATATTCCGGGGGAAAATTACGTTGGGATATTTTCTGCAAATGAATATCTGACAAGGATTAATTTAATGAATGCTGCAAAGCCGGATTTTGATACACCTGTATTGTATGGAAAAAATGTTGCTGTTATCGGCGGAGGTAACACTGCCATGGATTCGGTGAGAACTGCAAAGCGGCTGGGTGCTGAACGTGCAATGATTATTTATCGCCGGACATTTGAAGAGATGCCGGCCAGGATTGAAGAAAGAAAACATGCCCAGGAGGAAGGAATAGAGTTTTTAAACCTGAACAGTCCTGTAGAATACTATGCTGATAAGAACGGAAGGGTAAACAGGATGAGAGTGCAGAAAATGGAGCTTGGTGAACCCGATAGTTCAGGCAGGAGAAGACCTGTACCAATCGAGGGTTCAGAATACTATATAGATGTAGACCTGGTAGTAGTAAGTGTTGGAGTATCACCCAATCCTTTGATACCTAAAAGTGTACCTGAGTTGAAAATCACAAAATGGGATACAATTGAAGTAAATCCTGAAAACATGCAGTCCTCCATACCTGAAATTTTTGCCGGAGGTGATATTGTCAGGGGAGGAGCAACAGTAATTCTGGCTATGGGTGACGGGCGGAAAGCCGCAGCCGGAATGCATGAATATATTCAGATGAGATTGAAAAAGAAATGATTTTTATTTTTAATATCAGGATTTACTTTTTTTGAATGGCCCTGTTATTAGCGTTAATAATAAATTAACTTATTTAAATTAAAGAAAATGATTGACCTGTCTGTAAAATATCTCGGACTAACTCTAAAGAATCCAATAATAGTTGGTAGTTCAGATCTTTCAAACTCATTGGAGGAAATAAAGAAACTGGAATCAAACGGTGCAGCCGCAATTGTTTTAAAGTCAATATTTGAAGAAGAAATACTTCTTGAAGCAACCATAAAAGCTGAAGAAGCCAGGATAGATCAGATGTTCTATACTGAATTATCAGAAACACTTGATTATATAGATTTACATATTAAAGAAGATAAACTGGCTAAATATCTTAGTCTCATAAGTGATGTAAAAAAGGAGGTTTTAATTCCCGTTATAGCCAGCATAAATTGTATCACTCCCTATGAGTGGACCGATTTTACAGCGAAAATACAGGATGCCGGCGCCGATGCTCTGGAATTGAATATATTTCTTAATCCAACAGATTTATCTGATAAGAACTTTGAAAAGACTTATTTTGAAATTATAAAAAGAGTCCTGGATAAAGTCAATATACCTGTTTCTGCTAAGATCAGCCCTTATTTTGCAAAGCCCGGACTGATGATTAAAAAGCTGTCCGAAACCGGGATCTCAGGTCTTGTTTTGTTTAACCGGTTTTTTACTCCTGATATTGATATTAATAGTTTTGAGGTAAAACCGGCTAATAAATTCAGCACTGAGCATGAGTATTGTAATGTTTTAAGATGGATTGCTTTAATGTCAAATAAAGTAAATTGCAGCCTGGCGGCAAGTACAGGAATTCATTCGGGCGAGTCAGTTATTAAACAGATACTGGCAGGGGCAGATGCCGTGCAGATTGTATCTGTATTATACCGGAAAGGAGCTGAGCAAATTAATGTTATGTTAAATGATATAGAGACCTGGATGAATAAAAAGGGTTATAATTATATCAGTCAGTTTAAAGGAAAAGTCAGCCAGGAATCAGCCAAGAATAATGCTGCATTTGAAAGGATGCAGTTTATGAAGTACTTTAGTGGAATTGAATAAAACTTTAGCTGTCAGGTTTCAGGCATTAGCAATAGAACAGTTAAATCGTTAATTTTAAATCGTTAATTATTTAGAAAGTTTATTATCTGACATATTGCTATACCTGCAGTTTCTGTCCTTAACCTGTTATCACCAAGGGTAACAGATTGAAAATTGTTTTTTTCGGCAAATTGTATCTCATCGGAAGTAAAATCTCCTTCTGGTCCGATTACCGCAATAACATCAGATCCCGGAGAATATATTTTTTTTAGCTTTTGACGCTGCCCTTCCGAACAATGACATATATATTTGTTAAATTCAGTTATGACTGAATCTGAAATAAACTTTTCGAAAGTCTTTATTTCATTTAGTTTTGGCGTGCTGCTTACAAGTGCCTGTTTCATTGATGAAATAATTATTTTTTGAAGTCTTTCCATTTTTACAGTTCTTCTTTCAGAACGGGAACAAATTAGAGGGGTTATTTCATCAATACCGATTTCTGTTGCTTTTTCAATGAACCATTCAAATCGATCAATACTTTTGGTCAGTGCAATAGCAATATGTAAATAAAAATTTCTTTTGTTGTGATTTTCAATTTTTCTTATAACCTGTACTTCACAATTGTCGGGATTCTCAGATATAATTCTGGCTTCATATAATCCCCCCTTTCCATCTATCAGATTTATTATTTCGTTTTTTTTAAGTCTTAGTACTCTTATGCAATGTCGTGATTCTGTTTTATTAAGGAAAATGTTACCGTTAATGATTTCAGGGGAATAAAATGCCTGCATTTTTATCTTTTTGAGATATTTGCCAAATTTACAAAATAAATGTGCCTGATTTTCGGGTCATACTATTAAAGTGAGGTAAAGTAATTAAAATATTTTAAATGCAGCAGGAATGACAAGAATAGGATTGATATCTGACACTCATGGATACCTTGACAACAGCTTGTTTGAATATTTTAAAAACTGTGATGAAATCTGGCATGCCGGAGATATCGGCAGTTTGGAGATTTCTAAAAGGCTTGAACAATTTAAACCTTTAAAAGCTGTTTATGGTAACATTGACGGTCAGGATATTCGGGCGATTTATCCGGAAAATCACAGGTTTTTCTGTGAAGAACTGGATGTATGGATAACCCATACAGGCGGTTATCCAAGTAATTATGATCGTTCGGTAAGAAAGGAGATTACCGGAAATCCTCCCGGATTATTTATTTCAGGACATTCACATATATTAAAAGTAATATTTGACAAGAAACTTAATCTGTTACATATAAATCCCGGTGCTGCAGGAAAAGCCGGGTTACATAGAACAAGGACTGCTGTGAGATTCATAATTGATAAAAAGGAAATTAAAGATTTGGAGGTTATTGAACTGGGCAAAAAGAATTAGAAATAAGAGATCGCAAGGCTATATCAGATGTATTATCCAAGATGATGAAGCACCAGTCCGCTCCTGAGTTTAGGTTCAAACCAGGTTGTCTTTGGGGGCATTATATTTTTTGTATCAGCTATATTTATAAGTTGCTGCATAGTAACCGGGTATAATGCAAAAGCAGCTTTCATTTCTCCGCTGTCAACTCTTTTCTTTAATTCACCTAATCCGCGTACCCCGCCTACAAAGTCAATCCTCTTTGACTTTCGCAGATCTGTAATATTTAAAATTGGTTCAAGAACCTGCTTTGACAAGATAGTAACATCCAGGCAGTCAATAGGATTAATATCGTCAAATGTTCCTTCCCTGCTCGTCATCGAATACCATTTGCCATCAATATACATTGAGAATTCATGTAATTTTGAGGGCTTGTACTCATTTGTTCCTTTATCAATAATATAGAAACTTTTTGATAACTTTTCAATGAACTGGGATGGTGTATTAGCATTCAAATCTTTGACAACACGGTTGTAGTCACTAATTTTAAGCTGACTGGCAGGAAAATGCACTGCCATAAAATAGTTATAATCTTCCCTGCCGGTATGATTAGGATTACTTTGCTTACGACTCAATGCTGTCTTTGTTGCTGCAGCTGTTCTGTGGTGACCGTCTGCCACGTATGTACATGGCACATCATTTCTGAAAATCTCTTCTATCCGGTCAATTATTTCCCTGTTATTAATAACCCATAAATGATGGCCTATTCCATCATCAGCAACAAAGTCATATTCCGGTTCATGCTGAATAATTTCATCAACAATTTTATTAATTTCTTTATTATCCTGATAAGCAAAAAATACAGGTTCTGCATGAAAGTTATGATGTTTCATAAGATTGATCCTGTCCAGTTCCTTGTCAGGCCTGGTAAGTTCGTGCTCCTTGATTTTTTTGTTAATATAGTCATCAATATGAGCACACCCCAAAATACCATATTGGGTTCTGTTTTGAAAAGTCTGTGCATATATGTAAAAGCAGGGATCAGTATCCTGAATTAATATTCCGTCATTAATCAGCTTTTCAAGGTTTTCCCTTCCTTTTTCATATACTTTATTTGAATGTGGATCAGTATCCTCTGGCAGATCTATTTCCGGTTTAATCACATGCAGGAATGAGTATGGATTGTCCCTGACTTCTTCCCTTGCTTCTTTAGAACTTATAACATCATAGGGTTTTGAAGCTACCCTCTTTGCAAATTCTTTTTTTACCCGATATCCTTTAAATGGTGCAATAATTGCCATATTAATTCACCTGATATGTTTTATCTCCTTCTTTAATGAATTTAACAATTTGTCTGGCAGCAGCCAGTCCTGCATTTATATTTGCTTCAGCAGTCTGTGCTCCCATTTTCTTGGGAGTAAAGAAGAATCTGCCTTCAAATGTTCCGCTGATTTCATCTTTACAATCAGGAGTAACGTCAGAGATATATCTGAAATCTTCACGTTCCTTAAACATTCTGACTAATGATTTTTCGGATATAATCTCTTTTCTTGCCGGATTTACCAGGGTTGCTCCCTTAGGCATCAAAGACATCAGATCATAGTTGACAGATTCTTTTGTTTCATCGTTTGCCGGGAGGGTAACAACAAGATACTGACATTTTTTATACAGGTTTTTAATGTCTTCTTCACAAATAATACCATTTTTTTCAATAACAGCTTTTTCAATATAAGGATCATATGCATGAACTTTCATTCCTATGCCTTTGGCAATATTTCCTATTAATTTTCCTACATTTCCGTAAGCGTGTATTCCAAGTGTTTTTTCTCTCAATTCAGTACCTGCTGTGCCATTATATGCGTTCCTGTTTAAGTATATCATCATACCTATTGCCAGTTCTGCAACAGCATTTGCATTCTGCCCGGGTGTGTTCATAACAACAATGTTTCTGGCCGAAGCAGCTTTCAGGTCAACGTTGTCATAGCCGGCACCTGCCCTTACAACAATTTTCAGATTTTTTGCAGCATCAATTACTTCTTTATCAACAATATCACTTCGGATGATAAGCGCATCAGCATCGCTGACGCTGTTAATAAGAACACTTTGGTCAGGGTATTTTTCCAGTAACTTCATTTCAAAACCCGCATCATTTAATATATCATTAATTCCTTTTATTGCAACCGGAGCAAAAGGTTTTACAGTTGCTATTAATACTTTAGTCATGATTAATATTCTTTATATTATATTATGATTTTGATTCAAATTTCTTCATAACATCTATTAATGCTATTACGCTTTCTTTAGGTAAGGCATTATATAACGAAGCCCTGAATCCGCCAACAGATCTGTGTCCTTTTATACCTTCCATTCCCTGTGATTTGGCAAATTCCAGGAATTCTCCTTCCAGTTCCTTATAACCTTCATTCATAACAAAAGTAACGTTCATTATAGACCGATCTTCAATATTTGCTACAGTCGGAACAAATAATTCATTTCTGTCTATTTCTTCATACAGGAGGTTGGCCTTTTCCTTATTTAGTTTATGTATTACTTCCACGCCACCAAGTTTCTTAAGCCATTTCAGTGTCTGCAGGCATGAATATACAGCAAGGCATGGAGGGGTATTAAACAGGGAGCCTTGAGCGATATGTGTACTGTAATTAAGCATAGTTGGAATAGTACGGTCAACTTTACCTAATATATCTTCTTTAATTATTGTAAAGGCAACTCCGGCGGGCCCCAGGTTTTTTTGTGCGCCACCATAAATAATAGCATATTTGGATATGTCCACAGGTCTGCTGAAAATATCTGAAGATGCATCAGCAACCAGAGGAACAGGAACATCCAAATCTTTTTTTATTTCAGTTCCATAAATTGTATTATTGGTTGTTATGTGGAAATAGTCAGCATCTCCGGGAACAATATAGTCTTTTGGAATATAATTGTAATTTGAATCCTTTGAGGATGCAACAATATCTACTTCACCAAATAATTTAGCCTCTTTAATGGCTTTTGAAGCCCAGGATCCGGTATCCAGATAGGCAGCTTTTTTGTTGAGTAAATTATATGGTACCATACAGAATTGTAAACTTGCACCTCCGTGAAGAAATAATACTGAGTAACCGGCAGGAATATTAAATAATTCTTTAAATAATGATACAGCACTTTCCATTATTTCTGAAAATTCTTTACTCCTGTGTGATATTTCCATAACTGATAATCCGGTTCCATCCAGATTTATAATACTATCAGCGGTATTCTTCACTGTGTACTCCGGTAAAATAGCCGGTCCGGGGTTAAAATTATGTTTCTTCATAAAATAATACTTTATTTGTTAAACAATTAACAACTCAACAAGAGGCGTAAATTTAATAAAATAAATATAGTTTAGACAATTTTTATAAGAAATATAATTTACATTTTTCCAACAATTAATATGTTTATAAAAATGCCGGATTCAGAGCCCCGAATTTGATTCTAATTCTGATAGCCGAACAAGGTAAAATTCTTTCAGGGCAGGTATAATATTTGTCTGATCAGGAGTATGGCAATACTCAATAACATCATCAAGTTTATTCTTTTTTAGTCTGTGTCTTTGTGCTACTTTATCTATATATACCATCAGGTCTTTTCTTGCCATTTGCCATAAGTCAATTGAGGCCAGTGTAGAATCACAAATAGTATAGAAGTTGTTATTTTTCAATACTATTTCAGCCAGGGCACCTGCAAACAGTGAATCTTCAAGATTGAATTTGTTTTTCCATCCGGCACATAAGATCAATAAATCACGGTTTTTATTAATAGTATAATGTGCTATTGAGTTTAAGTTAAGGTATGCGCCAATGAGGACTCTGTAGCTGTTACTTGCCATCATTATAGATTGTGTCCCGTTTGTAGTACTGTATACAATATCTTTACCATTAATCCTTTCCCTGGTGAAATTAAAGGGAGAATTACCAAAGTCGGCAAAATCCCTTACAATTCCATCGCGTTCGGCAGCAACCATATATCCTTTTTCTTTATATGCTTTAGCCTCTTCAAGTGTTGCTACAGGTATAATTCTATTGGCTCCATTCATAAATGCGGTAATGATGGCTGAAGTAGCTCTCAATATATCAACAATAACTACTATTGCATCTTTATTATGAAATGCGGGATAAATTGCCGGCGAAAAACATACTTCTACTTTTTTTTTGTTTTCCATAAGCTATGTGCTGTTCTGGAAATTATAACAATTGTCTAGCCTCTGTAAAAGGGCATTCTGACTACTCTTGCCAGGAGAGATTTATTGCGTACAGTAATATATATTTCCTGTTCCGGCTCTGAGTACTCTGTTTTTACGTAACCCATGCCAATTGCTTTTCCAAGTGATGGTGACATTGTACCGGAAGTAACATTTCCTATTTTGTTCATGTTTGCATCAGTAATTTCATAGCCATGTCTCGCAATACCTTTGTCAACCATTTCAAATCCGGTTAATTTTTTTGTAATCCCATTATTTTTTTGTTCCAGCAGTCTTTCTTTATCAATAAAATCCTTATAATCGACAAATTTTGTAATCCATCCTAATCCGGCTTCAATAGGCGAGGTAGTTTCATCAATATCGTTTCCGTAAAGGCAATAGCACATTTCTAATCTGAGAGTATCTCTTGCGGCAAGTCCGATTGGCTTTAAACCGTATTCTTTACCTGCATCAAATATTGCATTCCAGAGACGTGTTCCATCCTTGTTATAAAAGTATAATTCAAAACCTCCCGCTCCTGTATAGCCGGTAGCTGAAATTATAACATCTTTAATACCACCAATTTCACCTGTAACAAAGGAAAAATTTTTGATTTCTGATAAATTTATTCCGGTTATTCTTTGCAGGACTTTAATTGCGTTTGGCCCCTGAACAGCTAACTGTGAAATTTTATCAGAAGAGTTTTCCAGTAACACGTCATAATCATTATTCCTGTTTATCCATTCCCAGTCTTTTATGGTGTTTGATGCATTTACTACAAGCATATATTTGTCTTCTTCATATTTATAAACAATCAAATCGTCAACAATGCCTCCATTACCATTTGGGAAACATGAATACTGGGCTTTACCGGTTTCAAGTTTAGAAACGTCATTTGAAGTTATCCTTTGAAGAAAATTAATTGCTTCAGGTCCTTTGACAAAAATTTCACCCATATGAGATACATCAAATACTCCAGCAGAATTTCTGACTGTAAGATGTTCGTTCACAATACCTGAATATTCCAGGGGCATTTCGAAACCTGCAAATTCAACCATTCGTGCACCCAGATCCTTATGAATTTTATTAAAAACTGTAAACTTCATATGCCTGTAAAATTCTCAGCTAAATTTTATTTGCTTAAGACTTTAAACTCTACTCTTCTGTTCTGTGCCCTTCCTTTCTCTGTAGTATTGGGTGCAATTGGCTGGTCATAAGCATATCCTTTATATGTCAGTCTGTTTTGAGAGATACCTTTTTTCACAAGATAATCCACAACAGCTTTTGCCCTGTCTTCGGAAAGCTTTTTGTTATATTTATAGGTGCCAATATTGTCTGTATGGCCTGATAATTCCAGTCTTAGTGTCTCATTGTTTTGAAGAAACTTCACAACATGGTTTAATTCTCCATAGGATTCAGGCTTAAGAGTTGATTTGCCAAATTCAAAGAAAATATTTTTAAGTATTACTTTCACACCTACTTCTACTCTGTCAAGCTTAAAATTCCTTATTATAATTTCATCTGAAGGCTCCTTTGATAAGTCAATGGCATCCAGATATAAGAGATATTCTTTAGCAAGAATTTCCACACCATATGATTTTGCAGAAGGTACTTTTATTTTATAATTACCTGATGCATCTGAAATAGCAGTAGCAACAACCATGTTGATATCAACATCAATTAATTCCAGTTTAGCGATAACGGGTTTTTGATTTTCCGAATCAGTTATCATTCCCTGCATTCTCAATGATGTATCGGCCTGAAGTTTTTGAGGTTCCTGGAAGAATATATTGTCAGGAGGCTTTTGCAGTCCTGCAACAAGTTCACCTTCGCCGCTTAAAATCATTTCCTTTTCAGCACCAAGATAAATGATTTTATAAATATCTTTTCCTCCTATTCCGCTCTCGCGAATAGTAGAATAATAGGCAGTTTTGCCGTCAGGAGCCAACACAAAGAAAACATCATCATCAGGAGTATTAATCGGATAGCCTATATTTTCAGGTTTGGACCACAGACCGGTTTCGCTAAGTTCTGTTCTGAAAATATCATATCCTCCCATGGTATTATGCCCGTTTGAACTAAAAAATAAAGTACTGTCATTTGCTGATAAACTAACGGCAACCTCATCAAATGCCGTATTGATCATGGATCCAATATTTGTAGGATCTCCCCACTTTCCACTATAGTCTTTTTTGCAGACAAATATATCTGACCCGCCCAGTGTTGTTTTTTTATTTGAAGAAACAAAATACATTGTCTTTTCATCGGATGAGAAACATAATGAAGTTTCACGTGATTTTGAGTTTATTTTGCCCGGTAAACGTTGTGGCTTCGTCCATTTGTCTTTTTTATAGATGCTTTTAAATATATCTCCTGAATTTGATTTACCAATATATGAATACAATTCCTTATTATCTGCAGACAATCCAACAGCTGCATTATTAGCCTTGTTTTTACTTTTGTTGATTTTCTTGTCAAAACGTTTTGCAATACCCCATTCATTTATCTTTTTCTGGGAACAGTAGATATCTTCATAGAATTTATTATCCATAGGATTTCTCTTACTTTTTTCATCCTGCATTCTGCGTGATGTGAAATACATTAACGATTCATCTCTTGAAATAACAGAGTTATAGTCATCATACTCGGAATTAATATTATTGCCGGGATTGCTTATAACAACTCTTACCGGATTGTTTTTCAATTCCTTTCCGTTTCTGCATTGTTCCATTAACTTATTAATTAATGCGTTTTTAGTAACCAGAATCTTGGGATTAAGATTGTTTTTGTACTCTGTGTATTCCAGAATTGCGTTATCAAAATCAAGCACCAGATGATAGGCTCTTCCCAGCATAAATCTGATATCAGAGGTTACATTTGGTTTAATCTTAAAGGCTTTTTTAAGGTATTTTATTGATTCGAACTTATTATCAGAAAATAAAAAGCATACTCCAATCATATAATTTAGTTCAGCATTATTTGGATTATATCTGTAGGCTTTTAAATAATTCTTTCTGGCTTCCCTGTAAGTACCCAAACCGTCTTCAAAATATTTATTTCCCTGCCTGACAGCTTTCCATGCATCCTTGAATCCGGTTGTTATTATTTTGAACTCACTTTTTTTGACTTTTGGATTTTCCTGTGCATTAATTGAGACGGAACTTAATATTAGAATTGACATGAACAGATAGATACTTTTTAATTTCATCCGGTAAAGTATTTGTTAAGTTATTTATTTACATTCCTTCAGATAGGTCTTTGCATCCTTAACACCCAAATAAGCGGCTGATTTCCAGTCCATACAGGCACCTTCCAGATCGCCTAAAAGTTCCTTTGCCAGACCTCTGTTTATATATCCGATACCATGTTTTGAATTTAGTTCAATTGCCTTGTCAAAGTATTCTACAGCTTTTTCATAGTCACCCATTTTTGCAGCAACATTACCCAAATTACTAATTGCAGCATAGTAATCTTCTTGTATTTCAAGAGCGGTCTCGAAATCACTAATTGCGCCATCCGTATCTCCTAAAATTAATTTTGCCCCGCCGCGGTTATTATATGAAATATAAAATGTTGAGTCAAGTTTAATGGCAGTAGTGTAATCATTTATTGCTCCCTGAAAGTCGCCGACCTTTTTCTTTGCGCTACCCATGTTGTTATAGGCTAAAACAAAATTAGGATTATAATTAACTGCCAGGCGGAAATCATATATTGCCCCCTGATAATCATTTATCATTGCTTTTGTAGCGCCCCTGTCATGATAAGCTTTTGCATAATTAGGCTTTCTTTCAATAGCCAGCGAAAAATCAAAGATGGCCCCATCATAGTCTTGTTTCATTAGTTTTATCAAACCTCTGTAATAATATACTTCTGCCTCCTGGTATCCCAGTTGTATTGCTTTATCAAAATCAGAAATATCAACATTAATACTGTCAAAAATAAATGTTACATAACCTCTGTTAAAATATGCTTCTCCATAATTTGATTTTATCTCAATTATCTGATTAAAATCAGTCAGAGCCCCGTATTCATCATTTAGCTGGAATTTTGCCTTTCCTCGCTGCAGCAAAGCTTCGATAAATTTTGGATTCAATTGTAAGGCTTTATCAAAGTCAGATATAGCTGCATAGTAGTCCTCTTTCAAAATTTTTGATATCCCGTCGTTATAGGCTTTTTCAGAATTTTTTCTGTTCTTGAAATTAATAAAATCGTTATCTGCAGGTTGTGCAGTTGCAGTATTGTACAATGAGATTAAACAGACAGCAAGAATAACCGCATTTTTCATACGTGAAGTATTTTTAAAAACTAAAAAACTCAGAATAAAGTAGAAATTTATTGATAACTTATTAATTAAAAAAATAAACTTAATAACACCTGTGGTTGATATCCATAAGTAATATTTTTATTAAAAATAAAAAAATTAATTTATATTTATTGGATATTTAATAAATTGAATGTATTATTTTTGTTAGCTTAGAATTGAATGAACGATGAAAATTAACCTTTCATATCTTAAAGAGATGACAGGCGGGAATCAGTCATTAGTGCAGGAGATGATTGATATTTTTAAGGATCAGGTTGCAGAATTCAGCCATGATATGGAGGAATACTTAAATAAAAAAGACTACACATCTTTGGGTAATCTGGCCCATAAAGCTAAATCATCAATTTCCATTATGGGGCTGGATGAACTGTCAGGTGATATGAAAGTACTGGAGAATCTGGCTAAATCAGGAAAAGAAACAGAAAAATATCCATTGCTGGTAGATAAGTTTAAAAAAGAAACAAAGATAGCTGTTGAAGAATTGGATGAAGTCCTGCAAAATTTAGAATTATTTCTTTAAAACGATTAATTATGCTAAAAACCGAAAAAATAAATAATACCATTGTCGTTAAATTTAATAAGATAGATAGATTTAATGCATTGATAAGTGAGCCGGTAAAAGAAGACCTTAAGAGTTTTTTTAATAAACCGGATACCAGACTCATTCTCAATCTGGAAGGAATTAAATTTATAGACAGTTCAGGCTTTGGTGTTTTCTTATCAACATTAAAAACTGCAAATAATAATCACGGCCAGTTTAAGATTTGTAATATTGCTGAAGAAGTAATGGAACTTTTCAAGCTTTTACAGCTGCATAATGTATTCGAATTATATGATAATCTGGAAGACTGCCTCAAAAGTTTTTCATAATGCAACAGTTATATAATAATCCTCTTTAATTACTTCGTAGTTATTTCTTCGTTTTTAAAGATCAGTTTATTTTCATTTTTATCTATTCGAATGACTTTCTCTTTATCAATATTTCCTTCCAGTATTTGTTTTGAAAGTTCATTAAGGATTGTACGCTGCAATACTCTTTTTATCGGTCTTGCACCAAACTGGGGATCATAGCCCTGCTTTGCTATCCATTCAATAGCATTTTGTGATGCTGAAATCTTAATATTATTTTCGGCCATCGCTTTTGTTATATTATTGATATTAAGCTCAACAATCTTTTTTATTTCTTCTTGTGTCAACGGCTTAAACATTATAAATTCATCAACTCTGTTAAGGAACTCGGGACGAATTGATTTTTTAAGCAGTTCAAATACCTGTTTTCTGGTTTTTTCAAAAACTGAATCCCTGTTTTCGTCTGTCATATGTTCCATGTTCTCCTGGATAATATGCGAACCTATGTTGGAAGTCATTATAATTATAGTGTTTTTGAAGTTTGCAATTCTTCCCTTATTATCCGTAAGCCTGCCATCATCAAGAACCTGTAACAGTATGTTAAATACATCAGGATGTGCTTTTTCTATTTCGTCAAGAAGTATTACTGAATAAGGTTTTCGTCTGACAGCTTCTGTTAGCTGTCCCCCTTCGTCATAACCAACATATCCCGGAGGAGCGCCGATTAAACGCGACACTGAATGTCTTTCCTGGTATTCTGACATATCAATCCTTGTCATCAGGTTTTCGTCATTAAATAAAAACTCAGCCAGGGCTTTAGCCAACTCCGTTTTTCCAACGCCGGTTGTGCCGAGGAATATAAATGACCCGACAGGTCTTTTGGTATCCTGAAGTCCCGCCCTTCCTCTTCTTATAGCATCTGCAACAACAGTTATTGCTTCATCCTGTCCGATTACTCTCTTATGAAGTTCATTTTCCAGATTTAACAGTTTTTCTTTATCTTTCTGAAGCATTTTATTAACAGGAATACCGGTCCATTTTGATACTATCTCCGCTATATCTTCTGTTGAGACTTCTTCTTTAATTAATGCATTTTCTTTATGCAAATCTTTCAGTTTAATTTTAAGCTTCTCTATCTTATTCTCCGCATCTTTTATTTTGCCATATCTTATTTCAGCCACCTTCCCGTAGTCGCCCTGCCTTTCGGCCTGATCAGCTTCAAATTTCAGGGTTTCGATATTTGATTTATTTTGCTGAATATCTTCTATTATTGCCTTTTCAGATTGCCATTTAGCTCTCAGAGTGTTTCTGTCATCGGACAGATTAGAAATTTCTTTATTGAGCTTCTGTAAATTTACAGCGTTACCCTCTCTTTTTATAGCTTCTCTTTCAATCTCCAGTTGTTTAATTTTACGTTCTATATCATCTATTTCCCGGGGTAATGAATTCATTTCCAGTCTGAGTTTGGATGCCGCTTCATCTATTAAATCAATAGCTTTATCAGGCAGAAACCGGTCGGTTATATACCTGTTTGAGAGCTCAACAGCTGAAATTATAGCCTCATCTTTAATCCTCACCTTATGATATGTTTCATATCTTTCTTTAAGTCCCCTTAAAATTGATATTGCGCTTAATACATCAGGCTCATCAACCATAACAATTTGAAATCGTCTTTCAAGAGCCTTATCTTTTTCAAAATATTTTTGATACTCATTCAGGGTGGTGGCACCAATGGCTCTAAGCTCACCCTTGGCAAGTGCCGGTTTTAAAATATTGGCTGCATCCATGGCGCCCTCAGTTTTTCCCGCACCAACGAGAGTATGAATTTCATCTATAAACAATACTATTTCACCGTTTGACTGGATTACTTCCTTAACAACTGCTTTTAGTCTTTCTTCAAATTCACCCTTATATTTTGCACCTGCAATTAATGCGCCCATATCAAGTGAATAAACCTGTTTGCTTTTTAGATTCTCAGGTACATCACCTGAAATTATTCTATGGGCCAGACCTTCTGCAATAGCAGTTTTACCAACACCTGGTTCCCCGATTAAAACCGGATTGTTCTTGGTTCTTCTTGATAATATTTGCAGTATTCTTCTTATTTCCTCGTCCCTGCCAATTACCGGATCCAGTTTGCCATTTCTCGCCATTTCGTTCAGATTGTTTGCAAATCTGTTTAATGAATTATATGTATCTTCAGCAGTCTGGCTATCTACTTTACTGCCTTTCCTTAATTCTTTAATCGCTGACTTAAGGTCATTTTCAGTAATATTATTGTCTTTCATCAATTGGGAAACATCGTCTCCGGAAGACAGTATACCTAATAGAATATGTTCAACTGAAATAAATTGATCTCCAAATTCTTTTGCGTAATTTGCTGCTTTTTGAAATGATTTATTTGCAGATGCAGAAATATACTGATCTGCGCCAGAGACTTTTGGATAGGACTCTATAATTTTATTCAGTACTTTTTCAAAATCAGGAAGATTTACTCCTAATTTATTCATTATGAATGTAGTAATATTCTCACTCTGACTTATAATTCCTTTTAAAATATGTCCGTTTTCAACAGCCTGATTATTATATCCCTGGGCAATTACAAATGCCTGCTGTAGAACTTCCTGTGATTTTATGGTAAAATTGTTAAAGTTCATTTGTTTGTCTTAATTATAACATTAATTAATAATGGTGCACAGAGCTACAATCAAATTTCTAGCCAAAATACCCGGGCTGTAATTTTATGCCAATATGGCTAAATTGTGAGCTCAAACAGACAAATTGACGTATTTTTAATTTTAAGAAGATTTTAATATCGTAATTGAAGAATACAGGAATTTAATTTAATATAGAAAATCAATTATTAGATAATTTTATATTAAATTAAGGTTCAATTATCAACTTTTTTTTAATATTGGTCATTTACCGTAACATAAAGCATTGATTTACGTAATAAAATGAGGTCTGTAGGACATTTATGACTTCTGCAAAGGAATCAGATAATAATAAATACTTGGATTAACTAAACCTTTAACTCATAGATAATGAGTGAACAGATACTTAAGGCTTTAATGGAATTATTCGCAATTATTGCGCGGCCTGAAAGTGATGCAAGCGACAGAAGAACAGTGGTTAGCTCATTCCTGAAAAGGATGCTAAACCAGGAACTTGTAAATGACTATCTGAAAGTATTTGACGAATACTACTCCAAACACCAGATCCTGCATATAGAAAGAGGAGCCAAGCGTATAGGTCCGGATTCTGTTAAAATTTTAAAGATCTGTGATCAAATAAATAAAGAATTAACTCAGAAACAAAAGATAGTTGTACTGGTGAGACTGTTTGAGTTTGTGAACTCTGATGATGATGAGATAACTGATCAGGAATTTGAATTTATTTCAGCAGTAGCAGTATCTTTTTATATAGATGAAAAAGAATATAATAGAATTAAGGAATTTACAATAAATCCTTTTAACTCTATACCAAATAGCAGTAATATATTAATTATTGATAACAACAGTAGCCACTCCAGTCAGAAAATCAAACATATTTACTCTGAATTTCTTGAAGGACAGCTTAGAATACTTCGTGTAACTACCTCAAATATGTACCTTATGAGGTATATTGGCGAGCATGAGATGTATCTAAACGGACAATTGCTTCAGGAGGATAAGGTACATGTGTTGTATACAGGCTCATCGATCAGAAATCATCATATAAAACCTATATATTTCAGTGATATTGTAAGCGTATTCAGGGATGAGAGGTTGAAATCGAGGATAGTTTTTGAAATTAAGGATATATGTTATCAGTTCAAAAACGGTAAATACGGACTGAACAAACTCAGTTTCTCAGAAGAATCAGGAAGGCTTGTCGGCATAATGGGGGCAAGTGGTGCCGGGAAATCAACGCTGCTTAATGTTTTGAACGGTTCGGTAAAGCCAACAACAGGTGAAATATTGATAAATGGTATAAATATTCATGAGGATAAAGATAAAGTGGAAGGTTTGATCGGGCATGTCTCTCAGGATGACTTATTAATAGAGGAATTAACTGTTTACCAGAATTTATATTACAATGCAAAGCTGTGTTTCGATAACTATTCCGAGCAAGAAATTAGAAATGCTGTTAACAAGGTACTGCAAAATCTGGGATTATACGAAATTAAGGATGTTCAGGTTGGAACCCCGTTGAACAATAAGATCAGCGGAGGACAGAGAAAACGTTTGAATATTGCACTTGAACTAATCCGTGAACCTGCAGTATTATTCCTCGATGAGCCAACATCCGGACTTTCATCAAGGGATTCTGAAAATATAATGGACCTTTTAAAGGATCTCACATTAAAAGGCAAACTTGTTTTCGTTGTTATTCATCAACCATCTTCCGATATCTTCAAGATGTTTGATCAATTACTTATACTTGATAGCGGAGGATATTTGATTTATAACGGTGATCCCATAGATTCCATTATATATTTTAAAACACGTGAACACCGTGCAGACTGGTCCGAAAGTGAATGTCATGAATGTGGTAATGTAAATCCTGAACAGGTTTTCAATATTGTCGAATCCCTGGTAATAGATGAATATGGTAAACTGACTGAAACAAGGAAAATATTACCCAGGGAATGGCATAACTATTATCTGGAATATTCAAAAGGAAAAGAGCGCAAATTAACTGCTCCCAAAGAATTACCATCAATTTCATTTAAGATCCCCAACAAGTTAAAACAGTTTTTTGTCTTTGTTACCCGTGACATACTTTCGAAACTGGCAAACACCCAGTATTTAATTATAACATTTCTGGAAGCTCCTTTACTGGCATTTATCCTTGCTTTTATTATAAAATACAGAGATGTAAGTGAGACAAATGAACTTGGTTATACCTTTATCGGAAACAGCAATTTACCCGTTTATATATTTATGTCCGTTATAGTTGCCGTTTTTATGGGATTAACCTTAAGTGCGGAGGAGATAATAAAAGACAGGAAAATACTGAAAAGGGAAGCATTTCTTAATTTGAGCTGGTCCAGTTACCTGTTTTCCAAAGCAGCAGTAATGTTCTTAATTTCAGCACTTCAGGCACTTACTTTTGTAGTGATTGGAAACAGTATAATGGAAATAAGAGGTATGTATTTTCATTACTGGCTGATACTATTTAGTGCATGGGCTTCTTCAAATATTATGGGATTACTTATTTCAGACAGCTTTAAGACTGTCGTGACAATATATATTCTTATTCCATTTTTAGTAATACCTCAGATTATTTTAAGCGGTGTAATGGTTAAGTATGAGAAACTCAATCCTTCTATTTCATCTCCCAGCCGCATACCAATTTACGGTGAGGTAATGACAGCCAGGTGGTGTTTTGAAGCTTTAGCAGTATATCAGTTTATGAAAAATGATTATCAAAAACAATTTTATGATTATAATAAGAAGATGAGTATGGCTGAGTTCAAGAAAAATTACTGGGTAAAAAATTTGTTAAATAAAGTTGATTTTCTTGAAAAATATTATGATAATCCGGATTATAATAAAAAGACAGAGAGCCATCTGCAGTTATTAAGGAATGAAATAGCCAAAGAACTGGATAAAAATAAGGTCGTAAAATTTGAATACATCGATAGTCTGTACATTAATAAATTATCAAAGCCAGTTATTGATCAGACAAGAAATTATCTAAACAACATAAACAGACTTTATATAAGGGTTTATAATAAAATATGCGATAGCAGGGATAAGATTATTAATGAGTTGCATAAAACACCACAGGATAAACAAAAATTTGTGGAACTTAAAAGAACCTATTATAATGATAAATTAGCTGAATTTGCTGAAAATAGGAATGAAGTTGTAAGAATAATAGAATATAAAGGACACCTTTACCAGAAGATTGATCCGATTTATCTGGATCCTGAACAAAAATTTGTAAAAGCTCATTTTTATTCTCCAAGAAAGCAAGTATTTGGTAAATATTACAGTACTTTCTGGGTAAACTTGTGCGTGATCTGGGCAATGTCCTTGTTGTTGTATATAATATTGTATTACAGAGGATTAAAGAAGTTCCTGGATTATATGGAACATTTTAGTAACAGATGGAAAAGAACATAAAAAAGCATTAATTCTATAACAAAAAAGGCTGCCCTTTTAAGACAGCCTTTATTTTTTATCTTTAGTCTACAATTTCAATCATTTTAAAGGGAACTCTTATAATTGATTCATAATCTTCCCCTGCCTCAAGCATATCTTCATCGTCTTCTTCATAATACCAGTTTATAACAACATCGTGTTTTGCTTTGTGTATAGCTTCGAGTTTTTTAAAAACATCCAAAATACACTTGGATGAACTTGTATTAAAATATTCTAACTGAACATTTACCTGTGTTTTCTCAAGAGGTTTTTTTGCATATTCTTCTAACCAGTCAACCAATGGTTTGTAAAATTCAATTGAATTCTCGGGAATAGATCTGCCTTTAATCTCAACAATTCCTGTCTTACCATCGAATTTTACTATTGGTGTCTTCAGCGTTCCTTCAATAAAAATTGATTCCATATTTAGTTATTTACATCTACTCTTAAGTTATACTTTAATTATTAAATTGAAGAAATAGTAATTATTATTATAATTATGAAATACATATTCCAACTTGCTTCCTGTCTTTCTTGCTATATCAACCAGTCCCAATCCTCCGCCTCCTTTGGCAGATAGTTTTTGATGATTTAATATGAATTTATACATATCTTTTAATTCATCTCTTGAGAGTGAATTGATTTTATCAATCTTTTCCTTAAGAAATTTTATTTTTGTTGAATTAATAAAGTTTCCGGTAGTAACTTTATACATCCCATCTTCCTTCTCGATCACTAATAATCCGAATTTAGGATCAAATTCCTCTGTTATCCCTTCATGAGACTCTTCAATATGATGATAAAGATTTTGCATGCTTTCCACCAGGACGTTATAGAGTTTTTTCCTGGTTTTACTCAATTCATTCACTTCCTCGAGCTTCTTTTCCACAGCTTCGAGAACATCATTTATTAATTCGGAGGTTATACTACCTTTATAGGCAAGAAGTATATTACCTTTGCTTATATTTTCATAATACTCTTTTACATTAAAGCCCATAAAAGCCACCTATATTAGCAAATCGTTCGATTTATAAGTCTAAATACAATTTAAAGTTCAACAAATATATAAAAAATATTGTCTTTTAAAAATTTGCTAAATTAATATAATACAAATAAAGCAGATGATACAAGGTCAATTCCAGATTTAAATATAACCAAATTTCAGTAAATATAAATAAGTAAATCAGAATTTTTAAGGACAGATAGAAACACATAGAATAAGCTAATGAAATTCAATGATTTAAATTAAAACCTGATTGATAAAAAACATCAGATTTTTTTCATTAGTAAGGTTTCGTAGTATTTCCAGTCATCCAATATATCAATTGCTTTCTGATATTTTACTTCATTTTCGTTCATTATTTCGTAAAACTCACTGCTACTCCATAAATCACGCGCAATATATGCCTTTATTAGCAGTTTTATTTTTTCACCTGATATTTCAATTGCTTCTTTATCTTTAAATAAATCCTCCTTATTTGCAAACTCGATCAGTTCATTTAACATTTTATCAGTTACTTCAAAATTAATCTTAAAATCATTAAATGTCAGATACCTGCTTTCAAAACGTGTCCTGTTATTTTCTATATATTTAAGTGTGAAACGATTCAATATATCTCTTCTAAGTAAATCTCTATAATAATCTGAATAAGAGGAAGTATCTATTGGAATAAAAAAATCAGGCATTATTCCACCTCCACCATATACGATCCTTGAATTTTTAAGAGTATTATATTTTAATGAATCAGGAAAATGAATACTATCTTTATGAGAGAGCTCCCCGTTGTTGTAACGGTTAATTATGTCATTATCATATTCAGACTTACTCATATCATATGGTTTTTGAATTAATCTGCCAGTAGGGGTATAATATCTTGCAACTGTAAGTCTGACCATAGATGAATCAGGTAGTCTAAGGGGTCGCTGAACCAGCCCCTTGCCAAATGATCTTCTGCCAATAATAATTCCCCTATCCCAGTCCTGAATTGCTCCTGCTACTATTTCACTCGCCGAGGCCGAACCTTCATCCATTATTATTACGATATTTCCTGTTTCGAAGACTCCTTTTAATGTAGATAAATATTCTCTTCTCGGATTATTCATTCCCTCTGTATAGACGATAAGTTTTTCATTATCCAGGAATTGATCAGCAAGTTTAACAGCAATATCAAGATATCCACCTCCATTACCCGATAAATCAAGAATTAAATTGTTAACATTTTGTGATTTAAGTTTTTCTACAGCTTCTATGAATTCAACAATCGTAGTCATTGAAAATCTGTTGATTTTTATATAACCAATATCATCTTTGACTTTATATGAGGCATCGATGCTGTAAATCGGAATTTTATCCCTGGTAATTGTAAAATCAAGCAATTCATTAACATCCCGTCTGAGTATTGTAACTGTTACTTTTGTATTCTTTTCTCCGCGCAGTAACCTGTAAACATCTTCATTTGTTATGCCAATTCCTGCTACATTTATCCCATCAACTTTAACTATTCTATCTCCTGCAAGTATACCAATTTTTTCAGACGGACCTCCGAAAATGGGAGAAATTACAAATATCGTATCATATAAAATATTAAAAGATATTCCAATTCCTTCAAAATTACCCTGAAGAGGTTCGTTTGTTTCTTCAGCTTCCTTTTTTGTGAGATATGACGAATGCGGATCAAGCTTTTTAAGCATTTCAATGATAGCATCCTCAACCAGTTCCTTCTGGTTAACAGAATCTACATAGTATCTGTCAATCCATTCCAGTACCCTCCCGAATTTTAGTGCCTGTTCATAGATTGTTTGAGAACTGGATGTCCCAGGTATAAATATTATCAGGATAAGCCATATATATATAAAGAATTTAAAATTTCTCATAAAAGACTAAATATGTTTAATACTATATTAGCAAAACAAATGTAAGAATAAAATGTTTTGGAGTTATCAACAATTAGGTTTTTAATATATAACTTAAGCCAGATGTTGTTTTTGCAGATAAAAGGTAATTATTGAGATAGATAAAAACTATGATACAATGAAATTAAAATCCAAACCTGCCAATTCTGCCAGATCTTCTCCTGCTTCCTTTAACAACTCGTCTTCTTTTTCATAATGCCAGTTGACTATCGTTTTCATTCCCTTCTTTTTAATTTTAGCGATTTTCTTAAATATCTCAGCAATATATCGCATTGACCCGGAATTGTAATAAGCAAATTTCAATGTTATTTTGAGAGGTTTCTTAAAAGTCTTAATATTCTTTTCATATTCATCCAGCCACAGTAATACTGGCCGGTAAAAATCATGTACATTTTCAGGTAATGATGAACCGGAAATTGAAAAAGTATTTTCTTTCGGGTCGAACCAAACCATAGGTGTATGCTTACCGGCAATAATTTCAAGTTTTTCCATTTAAAGAATTTTTTTACAGTAACAAGATACTAATTTTTGACAGTTATTTCCAAATAAAATTAAAAGAATTCTGTTTTTCTATTCCCATTCTATTGTTGAGGGTGGTTTAGAACTAATATCATATACAATTCTGTTAATACCCTTAACATTATTAATGATCCTGTTTGAAATTGTACTGAGAAATTCAAAGGGTAAATGTGTCCAGTCAGCTGTCATTCCATCGGTGGAAGATACGGCACGCAGAGCAACAACATTTTCATAGGTTCTTTCATCACCCATTACGCCTACTGACTGAACAGGCAGCAAAACAGCTCCGGCCTGCCATACTTCGTCATACAGGCCAAATTCCTTTAATCCTTCTATAAATATATTATCAACTTCCTGCAACATCCTGACCTTCTCATGAGTAACATCACCAAGGATTCTGACTGCTAATCCGGGTCCCGGAAAAGGGTGGCGTTTTATTATTTCATTATCAATATTTAATTCAACTCCGACCTTCCTGACCTCATCTTTAAAAAGAAGTTTTAGTGGTTCTATAACTTTTAAGTCCATTTTTAAAGGTAAACCGCCAACATTATGATGAGATTTTATTGTTGCTGACGGACCTTTTACCGAAACAGATTCTATTACATCCGGATATATTGTCCCCTGAGCCAGCCATTTTACATCTTTAATTTTTCCTGCTTGCTTTTCAAAGACATCAATAAAATTCTTTCCTATAATTTTTCTTTTTTTTTCAGGATCATATATCCCTTTTAAATCATTTAAAAACTTATCACCGGCATCTATGCCTGCAACATTCAGGCCCATATGCCTGTAAGAAGCAAGCACCTGTTCATATTCATTCTTTCTTAACAGTCCGTTATCGACAAAAATGCAGGTTAAATTATTACCTATAGCTTTATTTAATAATACAGCAGTTACAGAAGAATCGATTCCTCCTGACAAACCAAGAACTACCTTATCATTACCCAGTGTTTCCTTTAATTTATTTACAGTGGATTCAATGAATGAAGATGGTGTCCAATCCTGCGCACAATGACATATATTAACAACAAAATTAGACAATATTCTTTTCCCTTCGGTAGTATGGTACACTTCGGGGTGGAACTGAATGCCAAATGTTTCTTCAGAAAAGATTCTATATGCTGCAACTTTTATATTTCCTGTACTGCCTATTATTTTGAAGTTATCAGGTAGTTTTGAAATTGTGTCCCCATGTGACATCCAAACCTGACTGTTTACAGAAATACCCTCAAGCAGTCCGGAGTTTTTATCAAAATATTCAAGATTTGCCCTGCCATATTCACGGTGTTTGGAGGGCAGAACCTCGCCCCCGTACCGGTGAGCCAGAATTTGTGCTCCATAGCAAATCCCAAGCAATGGTAATCTTCCTTTGACTTTTTCCAAGTCCGGCATCGGGGCATTATCATCCCTGACTGAGAAAGGACTTCCGGAAAGAATTATTCCCTTTACATCTTCTTTAATGTCGGGAAGATTATTATAGGGATATATTTCACAATATACATTTAATTCCCTTATCTTTCTTGCAATTAATTGTGTATACTGAGATCCGAAGTCTAATATGATAATTTTGTTATACACCTTATTAATTTTACCGGGCTGCAAATATAATTAATAATATAGGATATTGAATATTGAATTATTTTGCTTTTTAAATTTATATTAACAGAATAATTTTTTCAATGAAATTATATTAGTCTTTCTGCTGGCACGGTATAAACAGTGCCATCTTCAACTGCAACTGTATTTTTAAAAATATTTTTAGCCTCGTTTACCAGTAAAGTAACATCTTTATATCTTGCAGAAAAATGACCAACTAACAATCTTTCTGCTTTGGCCTTTTTTGCCAGGGTTGCTGCCTGTGATGCGGTCATGTGAAATGTTAATTTTGCCAGTTTTTTATCCTTATCCATAAATGTTGTTTCGAAATAAAGAAGGCTTACACCATGAATTTTTGGAATGATCTTTTCTGTATAGATTGTATCCGAACAATATGCAAATGAACGTACTTTGTAGGGAGGAAGCGTAAGTTTTTCATTCCCGATAATCTCCCCGTTACTGGTGATATAGTCAGCACCCTGCTTTATTTTGACAATATCTTTTATTAAAATATTATATTGTTTTATTAATTCCTTCCTGATATTTTTTTGTTTCTCCTTTTCCCTGAATAAAAATCCAACCGTAGGAATTCTGTGTCTTAGTGGAATGGTCTCAACTGTGATGTGTTTATTTTCAAATATTAATTTTGAAATGTTAGCTTTAAACGGATGTAATATGATATTATAGCACAAATTTTCTCCAAAATGATCCTTATAATAATTTAATGTATGTTTTATTTCAGGATGAGCGTATATGTGCAAATCATTCTTCCTGTTTAACAGGTTATAAGTAGATAATAATCCAAAAAGTCCGAATATATGGTCTCCATGCAGATGACTGATAAAGATATTATTTATTTTATTCAGGCTAATCTTAAATTTATTCAGCTGCATCTGTGTCCCTTCGCCACAATCTATTAAAAAAAAATGCTCATGAACATTAAGTACATGAGCGGTAGGATTTCTCATCGACGTAGGTACTGCAGAACTACTACCCAGAACCGTCAACGAGAATGACATAGTATCTAATGAAAGTATTTTTAACCTTCAGATTCTGAGATTAACTTAGCTCCTTCATCAATAGAACTGGCTATATTTAATACAGTATCAAGCTGTGAAATTGTTATTAGTCTTTCAACTGCATCATTAAGACCTGTGAGCACGAATGTGCCATTTGCATTTTTACAAAGGCGATTGGCAACCAGAATTGCACTTAATCCTGATGAATCGCAATAACGACACTTACTTAAATCAAGTATAATATTTTTTTCTCCATTACCAGATACCAGGACTAATTCAGATTTGAGAGTAGGCGCAATGTGCGTATCTAATTTTTCTTCCAATACTTGAATTAATGTATAATTGCCATGCTTTTCTATTTTGAATTCCATATAGAATAAATTTTAGATATATTTTATAAAGTTATTTGCTTTTTTCTTTTTTATCTTCATTTTTTCCCTCTTTTTTCTTTTTATTTTCATTTTTTTCCATTTCTGTCTTTAATGCTGCCAGTTCTGTTATATCTCCAAATGTTGTTCTTTCAACACCTGTTTTGACTTTCTTATGGCTTTTAGCAGCAGAAGGAACTCTTTTTCTTTCAGGTTCAGGTCTTATTTTTTTTACGGTTTCATATACTTTTGTATGCGAGAGTATAATTTTATTCGCAGATTTTGAAAATTCAATTACTTTGAATTGTAACTTTTCATCCACTTTGACTTTTGAACCATCTTCTTTAACTAGATGTTTTAAAGTAACGAAGCCTTCCACACCATAAGGTAATGCTACAACTGCTCCTTTATCATTTAACTCAACGATTGTTCCTTCATGAATTGAATCAGTTGTAAAGATAGTTTCAAATACTTCCCATGGATTTTCCTCCAATTGTTTATGTCCCAGACTTAATCTCCTGTTTTCCTTATCTATTTCCAGAACTACAACTTCAATATCATCACCAATATTTGTAAATTCAGCAGGATGTCTTATTTTTTTTGTCCACGATAAATCTGAGATATGTATTAATCCATCGACTCCTTCCTCTATTTCAACAAAAACCCCGAAATTAGTAAAATTACGAACTTTTGCTTTATGTCTGGAGTTAATTCCGTATTTTTCTTCAATTTTTTCCCAGGGATCAGGCTTTAATTGCTTAATACCCAGAGACATTTTCCTTTCTTCACGATCTAATGTAAGGATTTGAGCTTTAACTTCATCACCCACCTTAAGAAATTCCTGGGCACTTCTTAAGTGCTGGGACCATGACATTTCCGATACATGAATTAAACCTTCGACACCCGGAGCAATCTCAATAAATGCACCATAGTCTGCCATAACTACTACCTTACCTTTTACTTTGTCACCAACTTTCAGATTTGGATCCAGTGAATCCCATGGATGAGGAGTAAGTTGTTTTAAACCCAGTGCAATTCTTTTCTTGTCATCATCAAAGTCAAGAATCACTACACGCAATTTTTGGTCTAATTCAGCTATTTCTTCAGGATGATTTACTCTGCCCCAGGATAGATCAGTTATGTGAATTAATCCGTCAACTCCTCCCAGGTCAATAAAAACTCCATATGATGTAATATTTTTAACCGTGCCTTCGAGAATTTGCCCTTTTTCAAGTTTAGCAATAATTTCCTTTTTTTGTTGTTCAAGTTCAGCCTCAATAAGTGCTTTATGTGAAACTACAACATTTTTAAATTCGTAGTTTATTTTAACCACTTTAAACTCCATAGTTTTGCCTACGTATAAATCATAGTCACGAATTGGCTTGACATCAATCTGGGAACCCGGAAGAAATGCTTCTATTCCGAATACATCTATTATCATCCCGCCTTTTGTTCTGCATTTGACATATCCTTTTATTATCTCGTCATTTTTCAATGCTTCGTTAACTCTGTCCCATGATTTTAATGCACGGGCTTTTTTATGCGAAAGGACCAGCTGTCCCTTTTTATCTTCCTGGCTCTCTACATAAACCTCAACCTTATCACCTATATTTAATTCGGGATTATATCTAAATTCATTCAGGCTTACTACTCCTTCTGATTTATATCCAATATTAATAACTACCTCTCTTTTATTCATTGAAATAACCGTGCCTTCAATTACCTCATTATCAGTAATGGTTGAAAGAGTTTCATCATACATCTTTTCATACTTATCCCTTTCTTCTTCAGAGTAAATATCACTATTATCCATATAGTCGGTCCAGTTAAAATCCTTGTCAGATTCGTCAACCTTACCGGTCTTTTTAACTTTGACCGTATCAGGTGCTTTTTCGTCAGTCTTTTTTCCGGTTGAGGGTTTACTTTCAGTAACTTTTTCTGATTCTGGTTCTTCAGCAGGAGTTTTTCTCGTCTTTGCTTTAGTTTCGCTGGTATCTTTACCTGCTTTATCTGTAACGGATTTTTTATCTTTTGTGTCTTCCTTTTTGGCTGATTTTGAAGTTGTTTTTTTCTTGTCTGTTTTCCCGGACGCAACTTTAGTGCCTTTTACATCACTTTCTGTTTTTGCTTTAACCGGACTTTTCTTTGTTTTATTCTTTGGTTTGGTGGTTGTGCTATCAGAATTTGCTGCAGCTATTTTAGAATTATCATCTAACTCATTATCAGTGATTTCATCTTTTACCAATTTATCTTCCAGTTTACTGTTAATTTTTCCCGTCATTTAAAAAAATTATAATTTAATTAAGTGAGACATTATGTTTTAAAAACGAGCTGCAAAGCTATAATTTTCTCACTGAAAAAACTAAAGATACAAAAAAAAAAAATATAATATCTAAAGTATTTACTTAAAAGCAGGGGATTTATGGCTAATTCGGATTGTAAATCTGAGAACTGGAATCAATGATATTCATGCAATTTTTTTTAGTTTTTCGGCTTCTCTTCGTTTTTTCCTCATAAGGAATAAAGCCTTATTTTCTTCTTTGCGGAGCAACCTTTCAATATTTTTTTGATGCGTGAATAGTAGTAATACCGATACTATTAACGAAAAAATAATAAGTGCCGGTGTTGTGGTTTTAAAAACAAAAATTACTAACACAGGAAATGAAAAGCCTGCTATCATTGAGCTCAGTGAAACGTATTTGGTAATTATTAATGCTATTATAAAGACTCCGATACATATCAATGTTGTTGTTGGATCAATGGCCAGTACAAACCCCAGGAGAGTCGCTACTCCTTTACCTCCCTTAAACCCTACATACACCGGGAAGATATGTCCAATTATTGCTGCAATTCCCAAAAGTAGCTGGAAGTTAATGTAATCTCCTGTTTGCGGAATATAATAATCTGTCAGACGTATCAAATTTACTGCGAGGTAGCCTTTGGAAATATCTAATACAAGTACCAATAATCCGACTTTCCATCCAAGTATTCTTATGGCATTTGTAGAACCTGCGTTTTTGCTCCCGTGTTCCCTTATATCTATTTTAAAGAAGTGTTTTCCTATCCAGACTGAAGTGGGTATAGAACCCAACAAATACGCTAAGAGCAGAATACTAATATTAATGATTATTGACACTAACGATTAGATTTTTAACAAGGGGTATAAAGTTATTAATAATTATTAAGCTAACAAATCTGTTTATAATTATTTTGTCAACATAATTCAATAAAAACCGCCCTGTTGTTGGGAAACGGAGGCTTTAAACAGCAAAAAAAATTGATCCTTTTTTGTGTCTGCGAATTGAAAAAATATCAATATTTTGTGAGTTATGACACTATTTCAAATGGACTCACTGTATCCTTATTATATTTTTCTTTGTATGCAAGAAGCCTTTCTTTTTGATCTTTTAATATATTTGTAAAGGCTTGTGGGATATCATCTTCACCAGCATAAATTTTTTCCATTCTTTCTATCTTCTCAAGGAATTTTTGTACCCTTAATGAGAATTGTTTTTCATACAGTTCTTTTGTATAATCTCTATTGAATATTTTCTTAAATAAGGGCTGTATATCTTCGTATTTTGGTATGTATCCTATGGCTGTCTCTATTGCATCGTATTCTCCATGCACTCTGCCTTCCATCCATATGAGCCATACTTTTTTGTCTACTTTCTCACTTAAAAATTCATCATTTTCTTTAATAAAATAGTTTGTTGCAAATACTAAAGGCAGATTTTTTAGTTTATTACCAAAATTTATATGGTTTTTAATATACTTACCTAATTGTACTACAAGAAAGTCCAGATTAGCCATGGGACTAAACTTTCTGACACCTACCTGTCCGATAGTAGCAGCAGTGGTCTCCGACTCAATTGTTGCACCAATATATACCCCGTGTTCCCAATTTAAACTCTGAAATACAGGTACGGATGTATCAGAATCCCGGCCTCCATAAATTACACCACTTATCGGAACACCATCCGGATTATGAAGGTTTGGGTCAGCATTTGATAATTCATTTATTCTTACCGTATATCTTGCATTCTTATGAGCATGTTCAACAACTTTACCTTCCTTATCTTTATCTCCAAGTTTCCAGTTTTCACTGAAATGATTCATGCCTTCATCCGGAAGTTCCTGCCCCATATTCAACCAATATGGTTTACCATTATTAATTAAAATATTGGAAAAAATTAATTCTCTTGGTGTAGTAAGCACTTCATAAATAAACGGGTCATCTTTTGGATTAACATCAGTAATGATTCCAAATATTCCCTGCTCAATATTTACGGAATGACATGTTCCGTCATCCCATTCCCTTATGTATGCAATATCATCCCCAACAATTGTCTGTCCGGGAACCATAGCAGTTGAAGTTTTACCACAGGCACTTGGAAATGCACCGGTAAAATATGATATTCTGTTTTTACCTTCCGGTTTAATACCCATGATAAACATATGCTCCGTTAACCAGTCTTCATTATTTGCCTTGTAAATAGCAAGACGTAAAGCTAATTTTTTCAAACCAAGACTATTACCCGCATACTGATTATTTACGGTGAGGACTCTATTTTCCTTCAAGTCCATATAAATTCTTCTCTTATCGATGTTTTTTGTATTACCCCTTTCATCCAGTTCACCTGCTGAATGTACCAGATAAAAGAACTCTTCAGAACCATTTAGCTTTTTAAACTCTTCATAACCTGATCTGTAAAGAATATCTTCGCTATGTCCAACATATGAAGAATCTGTTATCTGCAGAGCACAAATCGAGAACTTTGAACCTAAAGGTCCGAGACAAAAAAACCTCACTAAAACCTCTTTTCCTGCCATAGCTCCATCCATTATCTCTAAAACTTCTTTAACTCCCTCTTCTCTGGGTTTTGTATTAATTACCTTGCTCATTTTCATACCCGGCGTAACTAATACACTCGTGTTCCCCTTATCCCGCGCCTGGTCATAATAGCTATCATAATGAATTGTATGGCCTTTCATAGCAAGTTTTCTTTCTTCTCCGGTTTTTAAAGCTAATTCTCTGACATAATCAATATCTTCCTGAGAATCGGTGATAACTGTAGCTTTAGCAGGCTTTAATAAATTAATAAATTCTTCAACAATTTTTAAAACCTTAGGATTATTGAGGTACTCTAATTTTTCTATATCTTCCTTACTTAAAATGCTTTGATTGATTTTTAATTTATTTTTGTGCTCTTTCTTCATACTGGAGTTATTCATAGATGTGTTTTTTAAAAATTATACATGATTTAATTATCTGCAAAAAAAGAAAAATTATTTTAAAAATATGTTTTTTAGCATATTTTTATTTATCTAAAGATAATAAAAGAAAATAATAACTTAAATACAAATTATTCATTAAACAAAATTGTCAAATCATCTGTTCAGAGTAAAAAATCGCTTATTCAATTTTCTTCTTAAAAACAGCTGCACTCCTAAGTTAGTTATTCCTGTGAATTATAATCAAGACAATAGCAAATTTTATAATTATTTTTTTTGAATGTATGATAAGAGTATATTTGAACTTATTAAAAACAACTAACATATCACTTTATTGAGATCATGACCAGGCTTAATATCATTGATTTAATAGTTATTGTCATTTTTTTTATAGTCATTTTTATTATAGCTGCTTATTATTCTCTTAAGGCCGGTAAAGACACCAAACAGTTTTTTTTGTCGGGCAGAAACTTACCGTGGTACCTGGCAGGCACAGCTATGGTAGCAACAACTTTTGCTGCAGATACACCATTAGCTGTAACAGAACTTGTTGCAAAGAATGGTATAGCAGGAAACTGGATATGGTGGAATCTTGCTATTGGGGGATTACTTACTGTTTTTTTCTTTTCCAGGCTATGGCGAAGATCTGGTATCATGACTGATCTTGAGTTTATTGAAATACGTTATTCAGGTAAGGAAGCTGCTATTTTAAGAGGTTTCAGAGCACTATACCTTGGTTTATTTATGAATGCAATTGTACTTGGATGGGTCCATGAGGCAATGGAAAAAATTTTCCGTATCATACTGCCTGGATTAGATTCGTTTCTGCTGGTTATTATTCTGGCAATAATAATTTCTGTTTATGCTGTGGCTTCCGGACTGCTGGGCACAGTCAGAACTGACAGTTTTCAATTTGTTTTTGCTATGACCGGCTGCATAATACTTGCCGTCATAGTTGTAAAACTTCCTCAGATAGCAAGCCTGAAAGCCTTATCGGCAAAGTTATCCCCTGAAATATTGAATTTTTTCCCTAAAGTCAGTACTATATCCACCAGGCAATTAACGGGGGGCGCTCTTGCACTAACCACCGGCGCATTTTTTGCTTATATCGGAATACAATGGTGGTCAAGCTGGTATCCGGGAGCTGACCCGGGTGGGGGAGGGTATATCGCACAACGTATGCTTTCTGCAAAGGACGAAAAACATAGTATGCTTGCTACTTTATGGTTTAATATTGCACATTATACAATACGGCCCTGGCCATGGATAATTGTTGCTTTGGCAGCGCTGGTTGTTTTACCGCGGGCACAAAACACAGATCAGTTGAAAAAAGAAAATCCCGTATTGTTTGAAAAAGTCGAAGAAGCATATAAAAACAAAGAGATCTATAAGACCCGCAATGATTTGAAATATGACAAAGCATTCATGGATTTCTATGAAAAATATGAAAATACGGTTGACCCCGGGGTGATGTATCCCAAGTTAATGGTTGCCTACCTGCCTGCAGGTTTGCTTGGCTTACTTATAGCGGTATTTATGGCTGCCTATATGTCTACAATAGCATCACAATTAAACTGGGGTACTTCTTACCTGATAAATGATTTTTATAAAAGATTTATTTATAAATCAGGAAATGAGACTCATTACGTTATTATTTCAAGGGTGACTATTATTGTTTTGATACTGTTTTCGCTGTTAATTTCAAAATATTTTCTAACTACAATTTCCGGTGCGTGGATATTTATTCTGAACATAAGTGCCGGTCTGGGTGCTGTATTAATACTTCGCTGGTACTGGTGGAGAATCAATGCCTGGTCTGAAATATCTGCAATGATAGCACCTGTAATACTTTATCCTCTGTCCAGAGATGGTATCAGTATGAAACTGGAAGTTTTTTCTCAGGTTATATCAGTTAACATAAAGGGGATGGGACTTGAACCACCGCTAACATTGTTTCCAATTGTTATAGGTACAACAATAATATGGATTATAGTCACTTATCTTACAAAACCTGTAGATAAAAATGTTCTTGTATCTTTCTTTGAAAAGGTTTATCCGGGAGGTATAGGATGGAGAAAAATCAGCGGTAAAATCAAAGGGGTCAAACCAGTAACTGGTTTTGGCAGACTTTTTATTAACTGGTTTTGTGCAGTCGGTGCTATTTATGCGATTATGTACGGAATAGGTAAAATTCTATTTTCGCAATTTTTGTATGGCATTATTGCATTAATTCTTGCATGCGGGTTATCGTTTATAATATATTTTAATTTAAGCAAGAATAAAGACAAATAAATCCCATACATAGCTAATATAAATAATTTATTAAACCAATTATTATGACAACCCGGCCGTATTTATTAAATGAAGTCAGCTGGAAAACAGTAAAAGAAACAGATTATGAAGTTGTGATATTACCATGGGGCGCAACTGAGGCGCATAATTATCATTTGCCGTATACGACGGATAATATCCATACAGAATATGTTTCAGCAGAGGCAGCCAGGATTGCATGGGAAAAAGGTGCAAAAATAATTGTTATGCCTGTTATACCATATGGTGTTAATACTGGCCAGCTTCATATTAAACTTACAATTAATATGAATCCTTCCACTCAGCTTGCCATTCTTGAAGATATCATAGACTCTATTGTCATACAGGGATTTAAGAAATTAGTAATATTGAATGGGCATGGAGGAAACGAATTTAAACCAATCGTCAGGGAACTTAAGCCAAAATTTAAAGAAATTTTTATTTGTGTTATAAACTGGTACGAGGTAGTTGACTGGGCGAAATATTTTGATGATACAGGAGATCATGCTGCTGAAATGGAGACAAGCATAATGCTTAATATTGCACCCGGACATGTTGCTCCCCTTTCACAAGCCGGGAAAGGAAAAACGAAAAAGCTAATATTCAGGGATCAGGGTTTCGATTTTGTCTGGGCACCCAGGGACTGGGAGAAAATATCCGGCGATACAGGAGCAGGGAATCCGGCTAAAGCAACAAAAGAGAAAGGAGTAAAATATTTAAAAGAGTCAATTGAAAAAATAGCTGATTTTTTAATCGAATTGTCAAAAACCAGTCCGGATCAGTTATATGTATAATAAAAAGGAACAGACCCTTCTTTTAAATAAAAGCATCTGTCCCTTTCATCCAGACATCTGTCCCTTTTACATTTCTTTTATTGCAGCCTGTGCTGCTGCCAACCTTGCAATTGGTACTCTAAACGGAGAACAGCTTACATAATCCATACCTGTCCTGTGACAGAATTCCACTGAACTGGGTTCTCCGCCATGTTCGCCGCATATTCCTATTTTCAGGTTTTTTCTTACACTTCGTCCCTTTTTAACCCCTATCTCAATCAGTTGGCCTACGCCTGTTTGATCCAGGATTTGAAAAGGATCATTTTTTAAAATTCCTTTTTCAATATATACTGGCAAGAATTTACCGGCATCATCTCTTGAGTAACCGAAAGTCATTTGTGTAAGGTCGTTTGTTCCAAATGAGAAAAATTCGGCCCTTTCTGCTACCTCATCAGCGGTAATAGCTGCACGTGGAATTTCAATCATCGTACCTACCAGATATTCGATAGTATCTCCCTTTTCTTTAAATACTTTTTCTGCAGTTAACCTTATTATTTCTTCCTGCATTTTAAATTCCTGAACCGTCCCGATGAGAGGAACCATAATTTCAGGAATTGTTTTTATGCCCTTTGCCTTTAAATTCAGGGCTGCTTCTATTATTGCCCTGGCCTGCATTTCAGTTATTTCAGGATAAGTAATTCCTAAACGGCATCCTCTGTGACCAAGCATAGGATTAAATTCAGAAAGATCCTCAACTTTCTTTTTAATAACTTCAACCGACACACCCATATCATCTGCCATTACTTTTTGATTTTCCTGGTCATGCGGCACAAATTCATGCAGGGGCGGGTCAAGCAATCTGATAGTTACCGGCAGTCCTTCCATAGCTTCAAATATACCTTCAAAATCCGATCTCTGCATTGGCAGCAACTTCTCTAATGCTTTCCTTCTGCCAGCTTCATTTTCAGCAAGTATCATTTCACGCATTACGATAATTCTGTCTTCTTCAAAAAACATGTGCTCGGTACGGCACAATCCTATACCCTGTGCACCGAAAGTCCTGGCTACCCATGCATCCTGGGGAGTGTCCGCATTTGTTCTGATACCCATTTTTCTGTATTTGAAGGCCAGTTTCATAATTTCTCCAAAATCACCGCTCAATTCAGGATCTATAGTTTTAATCTTACCTTCATAAACTTCACCTGTGGAACCATTTATTGATAACCATTCGCCTTCTTTAAAGATTTTACCATCTATCAGCAGTTGCCGTTTTTTATAATCAATATTTATGCTTCCTGCACCTGATATACAGCATTTACCCATACCCCTTGCGACAACAGCCGCATGAGATGTCATCCCCCCCCGGGCAGTTAGTATACCATTAGCAGCATTCATGCCTGCAAGGTCTTCGGGTGATGTTTCAATTCTTACCAGTAAGACTTCTTTTCCCTGGGCTTTCCAGGTTTCAGCTTCATCTGCAAAGAATACTATCTCTCCTGTGGCTGCACCCGGAGAAGCCGGAAGGCCCTTTGCAAGGACGTTTGCTTCTGAAATTGCTTCCTGATCAAATACGGGATGCAGCAATTCGTCAAGCTTATTTGCCTCCAGCCGCAGGATAGCTGTTTTTTCATCAATAGCGCCTTCCCTGAGCAGATCCATTGCAATCTTTACCATTGATGCTGCTGTACGCTTACCATTTCTGGTTTGCAATAACCAAAGTTTATCTTCCTGTATGGTAAATTCAAGGTCCTGCATATCTTTATAATGCGATTCGAGTTTTTTCTGGATCTCATTTAGCTCTTTATAAATTTTAGGCATTGTTTCTTCAAGTGAGGGATAAATTGTAATTCTCTCATCTTCATCAATTCCTGCGAGTTTGGCCCATCGAAGAGAACCTTCTTTGGTTATTTGCTGTGGTGTTCTGATACCTGCCACAACATCCTCGCCCTGTGCGTTAATAAGATATTCACCATTAAATAGATTCTCCCCGGTAGCAGCATCTCTGGTGAAAGCGACACCTGTGCCCGAACTATCGCCCATATTGCCAAATACCATTGCCTGCACATTTACAGCAGTTCCCCATTCTTCCGGTATCTGGTTTAACTGCCGGTATACGATGGCCCTTTCATTCATCCAGCTGTCAAATACAGCACAAATAGAACCCCATAACTGTTCCCACGGATCTGCAGGGAAATCTTTGCCGGTAACATCCTTAACGGCTTTTTTAAACCTTAACACAAGTACCTTAAGGTCTTCTGTTGTAAGATCAGTATCATTTTCTACGCCTTTTGAACTCTTAACATTTTCAATTATTTCTTCAAACGGATCAACATCTTCCTTTGAAGCAGGTTTCATTCCCAAAACAACATCACCATACATCTGAACAAATCTTCTGTAAGAATCCCATGCAAATCTTTTATTATTGGTCTTACTGGCAATTCCTTTAACAGCGTCGTCATTCAATCCCAGGTTCAGCACAGTATCCATCATTCCGGGCATTGATGCCCTTGCTCCTGAACGCACAGAAACCAGCAAAGGGTTATCTTGATCTCCAAACTTGTATCCCATAATACTTTCCACATTTTTCATTGCCTGTTTAACCTCATCTTTAAGAAGTTCTATTACTTTTTTCTTGCCAAGCTTGTTATATTCAGCACAGACTTCTGTAGTTATTGTGAATCCAGGGGGAACAGGCACTCCAATAAGGTTCATTTCTGCCAGATTAGCTCCCTTGCCGCCAAGCAAGCTTTTCATGTCTGCTTTTCCTTCAGCCTGTTTATTACCAAATGAGTATACACGTTTTACTTTAGTCATTTATTATATTTTTTTAATTTATATTGCTTGTAATCCTATATCTGCTTTTTCCTGTATTCTAATATCTGATTTTTTTTGTATTCTAATATCTGATTTTAAAAGTCCACAAAGGTATTTAAAAAATATTAATCTTGATATTTAAAGTTGTAAAAATAAGAAACTCATTACGCCCTGGGATGATACTGAATTATAGTGTCCCTTAAATATTCGGTATCAAGGTGCGTGTAAATTTCCGTAGTTATTATTGACTCATGACCGAGCATTTCCTGTATAGCACGCAGG